>Ga0172371_10000319_pt1 | contig 72409 bp, 59 predicted proteins | sample Lak12m_FD_114543 | JGI IMG/M metagenome (GOLD analysis project Ga0172371, IMG submission 114543) | Freshwater microbial communities from Kabuno Bay, South-Kivu, Congo - kab_022012_12m | ecosystem: Environmental > Aquatic > Freshwater > Lake | place: Democratic Republic of the Congo: South-Kivu... | reverse complement strand
CGGAAATGCTCAGCGACCGATGTCCCCCTGTTTGTGCGGCGCGGAGACGCAGGAACTGTCTCAAAATTCTTGAACCGGCCGACACCGTGACACGATTGTCGTAGGGGCGATCCTCGTGATCGCCCCTCGCCTCGTGATCGCCCCTCGCCTCGTGATCGCACAATTTCCTCTGATTTTCCCGTTTTCTCTTCGACCGAAGAAGGGCGAATACAAGATTCGCCCCTACTCAAAATGGCATCAACTTTTCCGCGAATTTCAAGGCCCCTTACTATATAATTAGTCAATTGTCAATTTTTTATTATCTTTGACCTTATTTAAACTAAATAACATGGCATTATTTATGATTATTTCATACTAATGGACTGTCGAATCGGCCCACGCCCTCCTATTCCACCGGCGTCTCATGGCGAGGAAATGAGCCGAGGATCTTCACTTTCGTACCTCTCCCCGCGATCTCTTTGAGGCAGGTGGCTACAGGTGGATCGTCCCGGTGACCTTCCAGGTCTACGAAGAACGCGTACTTCCATGCCATGTCGCCCCGGTCCGGACGGGACTGAATTCGGGAGAGGTTGATCCCGTACCGGGCGAACTTCTCCACGATGGCGAAGAGCGATCCCGGTCGGTCCTCGGTCCAGAAGACCAGGGCAGTCTTGTCGTTCCCCGTAGGAGCGGGCTTCACGTCGCCGAGCACGAGGAATCTCGTGATATTCTCGGCCTTGTCCTGAATCCCCTTCCGTATGATCTGCAATCCCATGCGCAGGGCGAGTTTCTCGCTGGCCACCGCGGCCGTCGCGTTGTCCTGGAGTGCCCGTTCCGCAGCATGAGCGGTGCTTGAGGTTTCCTCGAGGGTAATTCCCGGAAGCCGCCCCGAGAGCCAACCTCGGCACTGTGCCAGGGCCTGGGGATGGGAGAGGACGACCCGGATGTCCTCGATCCTGCCGGAGAGACTTGCCAGGGCGTGTCGTATCCGAAGCGAGATCTCGCCGCACACGTTCGACGGCGAAGTCATGAGCCGGTCCAGGGTCTCCCGGACCGATCCTTCGATGCTGTTTTCCACCGGGACCACGCCGAACCTGACCCCGCCTTGGGTGACTTCTTCGAAGACCTCGCCAACCGTTGAACAGGGCAAGAACGAGGATGATCGGCCGAAGCGCTCCAGGGCCGCCTCGTGGGTATAAGTGCCCGTCGGTCCGAGGAACGCCACGGTGAGTGGCGATTGCAGCGACCGTGACCCGGAAAAGATCTCTCGATAGACGGCCCTCAAGGTCTTTTCGGGCAGAGGCCCGGCATTCCCGTCTGCCAAACGCTGCAGGATTTCCTCTTCCCGCGCGGTGTCCACCACGTCTTGCCCGTCTTCTGCCTTGAGGGCTCCGATCCCTTGTGAGAGGCTCATCCGGCGATTGAGGAGCTCGAGGACCCGGCGGTCGATATCGTCAATTTCGTCTCGTAAATCCTGGATTGATTTGCTGGTCATGTGTTACTCAATGGATCATGATGTTTCAAGAAACGGGGTTTGGCGCGGAGACACGACCGAAAGGCCCGGCATCGAGCGATTTCGGCAGGCCGAGCCCCGGCTCCTTCGGAGAATGTGCCAGAAGCGACCGGTCTTGACAAGGGCGATTCACGGGATGGTTCACCGGCCTTGACAACCGCGCCGCGGTTCTTCATACTTTGTCTCCAACGCTCACAGGAGGGCTTCCGGATGCCAGCAACCGAGGAATCTCCGTCCCTGAGCTCCGCGATGGAGGATTACCTCGAGGTGATCTATCATTTGGAACGGGAGCGCCGGATCGCGCGTGTCCGGGATATTGCCAACAGGCTCGGGGTGAAGATGTCTTCGGTGACGTCCGCGCTGAAGAGCCTCGGAGCCCGCGGTCTGATCCAATACGATCCCCACCAGTATATCAGTCTGACCACGAGAGGAGTGGAAACCGCACGCGAGATCGTACGGAAGCACGAAGTGCTGAAACGATTTCTCGTGAAGGTCCTTCAGGTGGACGGGTCCGCGGCCGAAGACAACGCGTGCCGCATTGAGCATCACCTCGATCCGGAAGTGATCGAAAAGCTGGTCCGATTCGTCGAATTCATCGAGATGTGCCCGGTTGACCCGACCCGTTGGATGGACAGTTCGGCCCAGACCTGTGACGAATGTATGCCCTGCCTCGAAAGGGCGAGAGAACGGCTCCTCAAACGGGCTCGGGCCCAGCAAGCGGCTCTCGAGGACGGCATGACCATAGCCGAAGCCCGACCGGGCTCTCAGGTCGTCATCGACAGTGTCAAGGGATCTGCGCGGCTCAAGAAGCACCTACTCGAGCAAGGGCTTGGCGTTGGGGTCATCGTGGGGATCGAGACGCGGGACGAGAGCTCCGGCGAACTGCTGGTGAACATTAAAGGCTACCACGTCTCCCTGGCGAAAGAGGACGCACACAAAGTCCTCGTGAAACCGATCTGACGGCGGACTCCAACTCTCAAGGCCGTTGACAGCGCCAGTCGACTTGAGGGTGAAGCTTCGGTCCCCCTGTCGCGAAACCCTACTTCTCTTGACACGACGTCACGATGCCCTGCGGGTGTTCTCCCTGCCTGTTTCGCAGTCGGAGGCCGAGCCCTCATCGCAGCCGCACCGTTTGCAATCGCACGAAGAACAATTCGTCTCGCCACTATGTATCCCACGGAAATGACGCGACAGGCGCCGCACCACATAGAGCACGGCTGCGACCACGATAAGTCCCACAATTATTTCCTGCCACATGGCTTTTCTCCTTGATTTGCTCCGAGCGGCCGGAACTGTTCCCGAGAAGCCTTACGAAAGCCCCAGTCCCAGAAACGTTCCTGCGGAATGAACAACGAGCGCTACGCAATAGGCCAGCGCTGTTGTGTACGCCATGGCAAAAAAGGTCCATCGCCACGTGCCCGTCTCCCTCCTGATGACGACGAGCGTCACAAAGCACGGGGAATAGAGCATCACGAACATGATGAGGGTGAATGCCGTGAGCCGATTCCAGCCCGGTTCCTTTTGCAGCCGTTCGGAGAGGCTCTCGGCCTCCTTCGGATCGACCTCACCCAGGCTGTAGGCCGTCCCGAGGGTCGAAACCACGACCTCCTTGGCCGCGAATCCGCCGACGAGCGCAACGTTGGTGCGCCAATCGAATCCGATGGGCTTGAAGACCCATTCCAGGGCCACCCCCATCCGCCCGCCGATGCTATTCTTCAAATGCGCGGTCGTCCGCTGGGCTTCTATGGCGGCCCTTTCCGACTCGTACTGTGCGTACCGCCCCGCCAGGGAGGCGAGCGCCGGAGACAAGGCTTCATGCTTGGCATCCTTGGCGTCCTGCTTCCCGCGCTGGAACTTCGCTTCTCCGAAGAAGGCCGGATATTGCTTTTCGAGCTCTTCCACCTTGCCGGACTCCAGGTGACTCCGGAGCGCGTCAATGAATTCACGATCCTTGTCCGACCCGATCGTCGCGGCGGCCCCGGGCTCGGCGAGGAACGCGGCCGTGAGCTGCCGTTCTTTCTCGTCAAAGTGCCGCGCCCGGTCTTCCGGCAACGTTGGAAAGGTCATCATGGCCCACAGCACGATGGATACGGCGAGGATCACTGTTCCGGCCTTCTTCACGTACATCCAGGTCCGCTCCCATGAGTGGATGAGAAGGCCCCTCGCTGTGGGAATGCGGTACGGCGGGAGCTCCAGCACAAACGGAGCCGAAGGCCCGGAGAGAACCGTGGATCTGATTATTTTGCCCGCGGTCAGCGCCAGCCCCCACGAAATCAGGGTGAGGAGGAACATCACGTCGGCCTTCTGCCCCTGAAAGAAGGCTCCGATGAGCAGGGCGTAGACCGGTAGCTTCGCGCCGCAGTTCATGAGCGGAGCCACCAGGATTGTGACGAGCCGCTCTTTGGGCTCTTTCATCGTTCGGGTCGCCATAATGCCGGGAACCGCGCACCCGCCCGCGAGGCCTCCGGATACCATGAGCGCCAGCATCGAGGCTCCGTGAAGTCCGAAGCCTCTCAGCACCCGGTCCAACATGAACGCGATCCTCGCCATGTACCCGGTGTCTTCTAATATGGCTATTGCGAGGAACATGAATGCAATCAGCGGGGTAAAGCGCAACACTCCGCCCATGCCGTTGATTACCCCGCTCACGATCAGAGATCGGAGCAGTCCTTCCGGGAGCAGATCGGAGGCCGTGGCGCCGAGCCATTTGAACAGGGCATCGCAGTAGTCGAGGAGCGGCTCGCTCGCCTGAAACGTGAACATGTAGACCACGTAAAGAACGGCCAGGAGAATGATCGGTCCGAGGAGCCGATTGGTCAGCACCCTGTCGATGGCTTCGCTCAGATGGACCCGGTCGGTGACCTCGGTTCGAACCGACTTTTTGATCGCTCCTGAAATAAAGCCGTACCGAGCGTCGGCGAGGACGATGTCAGGAGGATCTCCAAAGATGTCGGTCACATGCTTTCGGCTTCGTTCCACCTGACGGGCCAGGCTGTCCGAGGACGTAGTTTCCTCAAGCATGCGGGCAACCTCGGGATCTCCCTCCAGGAGCTTCATGGCAAGCCAGCGGTGGGAAAGCCCGTTCTTGCTCCCTTTGGTCTTTGCCAGGATTTCCTCTATCTTGTCGAGCTCTTCCTCCAGTTCCGTGCCGTAGTGGAACGGCCGAGGACGCGGCGGCCCGGTCGTTGCGGCGGTCCCGGTCACCACAGCGTCGAGCAACTGGTCGATTCCGACTCCTCTCTTGCCGTTCGTCGGAATGACAGGGACACCCAGGAGGTCGGACAGGGTCTTGACGTCGATGTGGATGCGGCGGCCCTCTGCCACGTCAATCATGTTGAGGGCCATGACGACTCTCGTCCCCATCTCCAGGAGCTGCGTGGTGAGGTACAGGTTGCGTTCTAAATTGGACGCATCGACCACATCCACCACCAGATCGGGACTGGATTCCACGATGAAGGTGCGGGCTATGATTTCCTCGAGAGAAAACGCTGTCAGCGAATAGGTTCCCGGAAGGTCCACGACGTGGATATCGCTCCCGTGATGATTCCGGGAGCCTTCCTTTTTCTCGACGGTGACGCCCGGCCAGTTGCCAACGTGCTGGCGGGCGCCGGTAATCGCGTTGAACAGCGTTGTTTTTCCGGCGTTGGGATTGCCGGCCAAGGCTACGGTAATGTGTCGGGGCATACCAACTCCTCTGCCTGACCTCAGGCACAACGAAGTATGAAAGTCCTCGGCACCGGTGGGCGCTTCGCTAATTCCTCTCAAAAGGGGGAGGTCGGGAGCGTGCATGCTGCGCCACGATCTGGAGCGGAGGTGAGCCTTCCGTACACGCGGGCGCACATATCGGCCCAGCTACTCGTGCAGAGGAAGCTCATGCACTTCGCGGCTGCCTGAAATCTTGCACTTCGTTACTATTCGGTACGGGGGTCAGGCGGCCCGATCGGGCTCAAACATCAGTATGTCCGCGGCCTGGGCTTTTCTCAGGGTAATGTGGTAGCCTCTGATCACGAACTCCATGGGATCATTCAGCGGAGCGTATTTGACTACTTTGACTTCCGTGCCTTTGATGAAACCCATCTCCATCATTCGGAGCCTGAAATCCGGCCTCCCGCATATTTGGCGGATCTTCCCCTTTTCACCGGGCCTGTACTCGGACAACTTCACGGAAGCGTCTGCGCGACAGTCTATTTCGGAAAACTCAGGGCAGTCGGCGCATATGTCTGGGGAAGCTACGGGACTCATTAACATCTCCTCCGGCACACGGTCTTCGGAAGTCATTCTGCCCCTCGACAATCGACCGAGGGACTCCTTGCGTTAGACGCATCGAACTAATGTTTATTCCCCTTCACTTCGTTTGTCAAGCTCAGAATTGCCCCCGTGGCGAATATATTCAACTGCTCCTAATTATGGCCTTTCCGCCAGACGCGGACGCGGTTCCCGGCCACGCGACCGCGGCAGCGGCGTACCTTTCAACGGTTGGGGGGCGCGGCCGGGCAAGCGGGCATACCCGAACCACCTGCCCATGTGATATACACTGATGCCAGCCCACAACGATCCGAAACGCACCGGGCTGATTCCTCATAACCGTTCAGCGGGAAAGAAGAACTCACCGCAGAGAACGCGGAGAGCGCAGAGGTGAGAATTCTTCAAATCTCGGCGAGGTGCGGTCCTCGCCCCAGAGAAGGGGAATTGCATCGCGTCCAACCCTGAATCCAGGATGTTGCGGGGGACTTCATCACGTAACCAATCGGAAGAAATTGGATTTTTTCTGGATTCTCTGCGTCCTCCGCACTCGCCGCGGTGAACGATTACGATTCTTCGAAGAAAAGGATGAGCAGCATGACGCATGAGGATGTCTCCTCGGAATTTCCGAGGCTTCTCTGCCCAGGACTCTGGGTGGTGGGAAACTATTACTTCAATCACTACGTGGTCCAAGGAGAGCAGGCCTCGGCCTTGATCGAAACAGGGGTCTCCGCTGTTGTGGACCAAGTGATCGAGCAACTGGACAGTATCGGTATCAGTCCGAGCTTTCTCGTTGTAACCCATCCCCACTCGGATCACGTGACGGGCCTCCCCGGTCTGAGAGAAAGATACCCCCAGGCACTCGTGGTGGCCGGCGAAGGAGCGGCCGAATTCCTTTCCCATCCCAAGGCGGAAGAGAGTCTCCTGGTTGAGGATCGCCACATGGCGCGGTTCCTGACATCCCACGGGATTGCCCCGGGCCGTCCGCCGCTGGAAGAGCCGCCCTCACTGGAAAATTGCCTCGTCGCCCACGACCGCGACGAGATGGATCTGGGCGGCCGCACGCTCCGTTTCATGGCGGTCGGAGGACACGCGCCGGGGACAATCGTGGTTTCCGTCCCCGAGATATCGGCCGTGATCCTGTCCGACTCGCTGGGATTCCGGTTCCCGGGTCGGGGAGTTTTTCCACTTTTCTTCACGGATTACGCAGACTATCTCGGCACGCTTGACCGCATCGCCGGTCTGCATCCCGCGGTCGTGGGGGTCGCGCACCAGGGAGCGCTCATCGGAACGGAAGTGGAACGCGCCTTCTCGGAAGCAAGAGCCGCAGCGGTCAATCTGAGAAAGAGGATACGAGAAGATTCCCGGGATTCGGAGCAGCTCGCTCGCGAGGTGCTCAACGATTTCTACCGGGACGAGTTGACCATGTACACGCAGGAAAACATTATGAGTTGCACGCGATTGATCGTGAGGCGCGCGCGGGAATAATACTATCTATGAAAAGGCGAATGCGAGGGGAGAACTTTTTGAAAATGGATCCTCCCTCCGCTCCCCAATAGGCGCTAACCTAAGCACTTCGCGGTGGAAATGCGGTTGCGAACGGAACCCCGAACCTCAGCGACTCGGCCGGAAGACCAGAAACAAGCCGAGCTCTCCGTCATTCCGACGTAAGTCGGAATCCAGTCCCGAACGGGCGGGAGCAGTTGAGAGCGCTCCGATTCTCCCCGGCTTGACAGCACTGGACCCCAGCTTTCGCCGGGGTGACGTTACGTGCTTTCCGGCATGTGCCCCTTTAGCGAACGGGGGAACAGGGCCTCACGTTAGCGCCTATGCCCCGCACCCCCTTCCAAAAACTTTTGATATATCAGCGGGGTGCAAGCCTACCTCACGGCGCGGGCTTCTCCTCAGCCGCCTTGAGCATTTCCATCAGGGGAGCGAGGCACCGTCTGGAGGCCAAATCCAGGGCGGTCGCGCCGGTTTTGGACCTGGCGTTGGGGTCGGCTCCGTGGGCGAGAAGAAACTCCACCACAGCGAGATGGTTGTTGAAGCTGGCGACCATGAGCGAATTGATCCCATCCTTTTGCGCTGCGTTGACCCGTGCGCCTTTCTCCAACAGGAGTCTGACCGCGGGGAGCCTCCCCGCAGCCGATGCCTTGATCAGCGGCGTCTCTTCCGTGGTGTCTTCCGCGTCGACCTGTGCGCCCGCGTCAAGCAACAACTTCATGCTCTCGAAGTGCCCGCCGAAGGCTGCCACCATCAACGGAGTCATGCCGTTTCTTTCACGCACGTCCACTTCTGCGCCGGCATCCAGGAGAGCGCGAACAGCGTCGGCGTGACCCTGGGCCGCGGCCTTGACCAGTGCCGTTTCACCGGAGTTGTCGCGGTCGTCCACCCGTGCCTGCCCCTGGAGAAGAAGCCTCACCGAGGCCGTGTGGCCGTGGAACGCAGCCACCATGAGCGGTGAGATCCCGTCTTTTTGGCTGAGATTGACGTCGGTTCCCTTGTCGAGAAATACTTCGACGACTCGGTGCCTTCCAGTTGCCGAAGCCTTGATCAGCGCGGTCTCGCCGTCCCCGTCTTGGGCGTTGACATGCGCGCCGTTGGTCAACAGCGTCTTAACGACCTGGAGATGCCCGCCGAATGCCGCGACCATCAGGGAATTGATGCCGTTCATGGCTGCTTCATCGGGATCGGCCCCCTTCTGAATGAGGAGCTTCACGAGATCCGCGCACCCCGAAGCTGCCGCCTTGATCAGAGCGGTCTCCCCGTGAAAGTCTTTCGCCCTGACGTCCACCCCCTGAGCGATGAGCCATTCCGCCATTTCAAGGCGCCCCATGAAGCACGCCACCATCAGAGGAGTGATTCCGTCTTGATCGCCGCTACTCAGTGATATGCCGCTCTTTAACAGAGCCTGAGCCCGGGACACATCACCCGCGGCCGCGGCATCAAGGAGCCCCTCGGGGATCCATGCACACGCCGCCTGTTCGATGAAAACCACGAGAAACAGTACAACCGCCGACCTGGCCAAATCACTCATTTCCGGTGTCCCCATGACATGCGACGGTCCGGGCCGGAGGCCGTGCCCGATCCCCTCGTGGGTTCGGCAGCCGGGAATTCCACGATATTTCTAATCTCAAATAGGCGCGTCAATCCAACTATCATTTCTGACAAACAATCGCCCAAAAGTTTCCGGCAAAAAAATTCCGGAGTCAGGCAGAGGGGCTGAGAGTAAGAAACTGTCTCAGAATTACGGCGAGCGAACTTCTTCCTGTAGGGGCGCTTGGAGAAGCGCGCCTAATTTCGGGCGGTTCACGAACCGCCCCTACCGACAGCCAATCGGAACAGTCGGTTTCGAGACAGTTTCGGAAATTCAGCACAACTCCACGGCAATTCGATTTCCCAGAGACCCCGCAGCCGGACGAAAATCCATCCCTCGCTGCATGGCTATCAGATGGCCATGGCGTCGACCGGACTAAGACACCGTATCGGTCATCGGACACTCCGGCGCTTTACTACCCACAGATCGGCGCGACTGCCGGCTCCGTTCCATTCTCCCGATCGATACCTTCCTGGATGGCTTTCCTGATCGTGGGAGACGTGAGAATGAGAGCCTGGAGGAAGACCAGATCCCCGAACAAGCCCAGAAGGATCGAGGAACATCCGAGCACCCCGAAAAACACTACGGGCCGAAACGGAGATACCACGAGCGCCAAAAAACCGAAGAAGGTCACAATGGACCACGACGCCATCGGTCTGGTGGCCAGGCGGTATGCTCTCGCCAGGCACTCCTCGATTCCCAGACCGGGGTTGACTTTCATTTCGTGTTTCAACTGGGTCATGAAATGGATGGTGTTATCCACCGCAAGACCGACCGCTACCGTAGCCGCAAATACCGTCACGCTGTCGAGGGAGATCCCGAAGAACCCCATGACCCCGAAAACAGCCGCAATCGGCAAAACATTGGGGATTAAGCTGATCAGGCCCAGGAGCGGAGAGCCCATCTGAATCATCGTAAGAACGGTGATGATCGTAAGGGCAAGAAACATCGAATATATTTGTGAGGACACCAGATCCGCGGCCTGCGCTGCCACAACGGCCAATTCTCCGGTGACGGTAACCCGGGCGATGCAGTTCATGACCGTGGCAGCGGCTTCGCGGACCTGTTCTATGGTGTCGCCGATGGGAGTCGTCGGCGAATTCTTGAACCGAACGGAAATATGGAGCTTGTCGAAGTTTTCGTCGAGAAAGCGCTGGCCGATCCGTTTTCCTTCGGGACTCATCGAGGTGAGATGAAGCAGTTGGGGAATGAGTTTCGCGTTGGCGAACAAATCCGTCTTGGGTGGTTCCGGACCCTGAATCAGTGCGTTCATGTACTTGAGAAAGGGCAGATATGAATCGAGCGAGGTCACGTGAGGCACCTCGCTCACGCGATTTTCCATCTCTTCCAACTGCTTCCACGCGTCGGCTTTCTTGAAGGCTTGGTCCTGAGCCTCGATCACCAGTTCCAGAGACGTTACCGCGGTGAGGTTGTGCTCTACGAAATGGATGTCTTTCACCTCCTGCGCTGAATCGCTCAGCATGCGGAGGATCTGAGGATCACTGTGCATCAGGGGCGCGCCGGAAAAAAAGATCGCGATGAGCACGAATCCCGAGGCCGCCAGCGGTTTGGGATATCGGAAGACGGAGTGCCTGGTCTTTGCGAGAACGCGGGATAGCCAGTCCTCGCCTCCGGCCTTGTATGCAGAGGTGTCGAGAGACTTCATCGACACGAGAAACGCGGGGGTCAGGATCATGGCGAGGGCGAACGAGATGATCAGCCCGAGGGACATCACCAACCCAAGCTGAAACACCATGGGAATCGAGCTTACCATGCACGTGCCGAATCCGACGGCAGTGGTCAGGGCGCAGAAGAGACAGGGCCGCGTCAGCAGGCGTACGGTCTGCCGTGCCGCCTCTACCCGATTCGGCTCGGTCTGGCGGTAACGGTTGAACCGCGCTACCATGTGAATGACCGTTTCAAGGGTGGTGATCGGAACCATGCCAAAGGCCAGACATGTTGTCGAGTTTATGGGGACGCCCAACACAGCCATCAACCCCAGGACCCAGATTACGCACACCGCGAGGATGATGTCCGTGATCGCGGTGACCCGAACGCTTCTGAACAGGTAGATCGTGATAGCCGTGCAGATCAACGTGCAGAGTATCCCGAAAATCACCGCTGTCTCGGCGTTGTAACGCAGGATGGCCTGGCGTATGACGGGAACGCCGATGGTTCGCTGATCGAACCCCGGCGGGAAGTTCTCCTTCACCAGTGCGCCCACTTTGTCCAACAAATGTTTCGTGGTGTCGACGTCGAACTTCCACTTCTCGTGGGGTTTCACAAGTATTCCCACCGTCTTGAGATCCGAGGAGAGCAGCAGGTCCGTGACCGGGAGGGCCTCCCGGATTGCTTCCAGATCGGAAGGCTCGGGGAGCGATCTGTGCCCGTTCGTGTTTCTCACCACCGGGTAGGTTCCCAGAAGATCCTTCCTCCTCTGGAAGACGCGCAGATTTGAGAGGCTGATGACCTCCGCGACCTTGTCGTCCTTTCCCAGACTGGTGGTAACCAATTCCAGCCCCTCGAGAACCTTCGGATCTAGGGCCCCCTTGTCAGACTTGACCGCGACAAGAAAATATTCCTCATCTCCGAACAACTCTACAAACTTGCGGTATTGCTGATATGCAGGAGCAGCCGCATCCATGCCGGATTTGAGCCCAGGATCCGTCTCCAACCTCGGAAGACAGAAGGCCAGAATCACGGTGGCTGCGATCACCACGCCCACGAGAATCCGGCGGTGATCAACCAGTGCGTCCGCAAGCTTTGTGGAAGCCAGATCAATCTTTTCCGTGAATCTAAGTTGTTTTCGTTCCATGAGCTCCAACGCAGGTATGGTCCGTCCCGGACCGAAGTTGGCGCCAAGGATGGCGATATCGCTCCCCCGTCATCGCCCTCGCTCGATGACGCGCAGGGTCCACAAGGAAATAAGCATACAACATTGTGGCCCGCAGTGCCATGGCCGAGACACCGGCCTCCGAGGCTGGGGCCTATGAAAATGCACCGGGGAGGGACTTTTTCCAAAAAGTCCCTCCCCGGTCTCCCCACGTTCGCCTTTCCGAGGCTCTACTTCTTGCGCAGGGCCGAGAGCCGGTCAGCAAGGTTCGTGCTTGCGGGGGCCGCTTCTCCTGTGACTTCTCTCAGAGCGGCCTTGATATTCTCGTCCTCTTTTTCCTTTTCCGGAGTGAGGAGTTTGGCCTTCATCTCCGACGCCGACGCCGCGGCCCGGGCTTCCGCGGCCTGTTTGTTCATGGCCTCGAGAGCCACGCCGAGGCTGGAGGTTTCCTTTCTGAGCCCTGCAACGTGCTCGGCCCGTTCCGCGCGGGATTGGGCCCTCTGCTGCTCCATTTCCGCGCGGCGCATGTCCCTCCTGGCCTGGTCCAATTGACCTCTTGCAGTCTTCACCTTTTCCGCGGTGATCTCGGCCAATTGCTTGACTTCTTCGTAATAGGACTTGCTTTCTTCGGCCTCCTTGGCCTCTCGCTCCACTTCAGGCTGCAATCGTTCCAGATCAGCGAGGAGCTTCTCGAGGCTGGCGCCAAGTTCCTGGGCCTTTGCCTGATTGCCGCCGGCTTGGGCTTCCTCGTGTTGTTTGTTGATCAGCTCGGCCGCGGCCAGGTACCGGTCATAGTTCTTCCGGACCGCATCGGCCTCGGCCTGCTCCTTGTCGAACTCCGCCTTGGCCTTTCCCGCCTCGACGGTTATCTTGTCCAGCTCCTTGATCATCTCTTCGATCTCGGCCTGGGACGCTGACTCGGGATCCCATGAGACGATCTTCTGTGCAAGACTGTCTCCCGCCTGACTCAGCTTCTCCTTGCCGAATGACGTAAGAAATCCGAAAAATTTCCGCATTCAGTTTCCTCCTTAGCGGTTTCCGTTAAATCACCTTGATCGAAGCGGGCTGGAGTTCCAATCCCGCCATGATCTGCACCGATGCCCCCTCTTTTTCCTCCACAGCGGAGACCAAGAGGTATTCGTCAACATTGTCGTTCACGTGACGCGCGTACAGCATGGACTCGTGTCGCACCGTTTCGCGGCGCTGGCCGTGAGGGTCGAGGTAGATGGTCTCGTAGAGCGGCACCGGGGGAATCCTCGTCAGCTTGTTTCCCTGATCGTCCTCTTGGACAACCCGTTCCGCGCCTTCATCCTGCCACACCCGTTCGTATGCCGTGCCGTCCTTGGTTTGAAAAACGCTGTACCCGATGTAACCGTCCTCCTTCGAGAGCCAGAAGTCCCAGTCCTCGGGGAAGACCTCGTCGTACGGTATGAAGAGTTTGCACTCTTCGATGGCTTGGTTGTTGTCGGTCACGATTTGGAGCACATTGATCCCTTTGGCTGAGCTCAGATAAAAGCGCTGGACCTTCGATTCCCCGACGAGGATAACACCGAAGGAAGACACGGTCAGGGTCTCTCCGGGGTACGCAACCTTCAGATCATTCCCGCCCAAGATAAAGTCAACCTCCGAAATGTCGACAAGGGCATTGATTCTCAGTCCCAGGGGGAGATCCTTGTCCATTCTTTCCATCCGGTCCGTCTGGAAGGAATCCTTGAGCTCATCTACCTTTTTGAGCCCGATCCTCTTGAGCAGGTTCCAGGTGCTTGGCATTTCGACTCCTTAATGAGAAAGGCGCCCACCTTGACGTGTTATAGTACCCCGCGTTGAGAATAACGGGATCTCTCACAGGAAACGATTACTCGGACTTCATCTGCGCGCCGTTGACTTGCCGCTCGATCTCGGGCTTGGTCTCCAGGATCGCTATTGACAGGGCATCCACGGACGACGGCCCGTACTGCTTGGCCCATTCGGTACGGAGCACCAGGACCGCGTGGACAGCCAAGGTATCCACGTCTCCGCTGAAAATCCAGCCCTTCTGCAAGTGCGGGTACACATCGGAGGGAATCTCGACAAAGGAGTAAATGGGATTGCCGTGCTTGTCCACCTTGTCCTTGAAGTGCCGTTCCTGAACCGCGACGAGCCTGAGTTTTCCGGCCTTTTTTGCGGCTTCTTCCGCTTTTTTCAAGAAACTGCTGTTCAAACCTCCGACGAACATCATGAGAGCCTTGGGATCGCGCTCAACCTCCCCAAGCGCGGTAAGGTAGTCGTTGTGCCTCACCGGCACGTCTCGGAACCGTTGGTCCTGCTCGCAGAGCGCCTCCCATGACAGAGAGGTTCCCGAGCCTCGTGGCCCCACGTACACGACGTTCTTCTTCGCGTCGATGTCCTGGATGGACTTGATGCCGGAATTGCGGTTCGCTATCAACTGAACGTATTCCGGGTAGAGATCCGCCTGTTCGGTTACGAGATCCTTGCCCTCGAGCTTCTTGTCGATCATGGCGAGCACGTCGGACTGAATAATCGCTATGTCGGCCTTGCCGCTCGCCAGGAGCTTCAGATTGTCCAACGACCCACCGGTGGCGATGACTTGCACGTCCAGCCCCTCAGCGGTCTTCCGGAACAGTGCGGCGTACTTCTCGTACCATCCTCCCGACTGGCCGCCGGCGAAACGGAGCACGGGCTTTTCCGGTTTTTTGCCGGCCAGCGCGGCTGTGGAGAGCGCCAGTTCGGGGGGAACACCTTTGGGAAGGTAAGCGGGATCTCTCGGCGTGCCCTCCATGGCTTTGGTCTGTTTGTCGAGCTCGGCCAGTTTTGCCTTCAAGTCCGCGTTGTCTTTGGCCAGAGTGTCGACTTCCTCCCGCCATTTCTTGAATCCGGGATCGTTCTGGTGGTGGTACGCGGTGGCCGCAACATTCTTGTCGGTAATGTGATTCAGCATCCAAAACAGGAACAGGCTGTCGAACATCCCGAAGCTCGGAGACCCGGCAAAAGCGTAGGCAGGGGGTTGAAAGCCTTGGGCCCGATAGAAGTTATCCCTCGTCCGGTAGTGGGAGGCTGGATCGAATCCCGTGTACACCTTCCCTTTCTGATAGAGGGGGTCTGACTGATACTTCGCGGCGTCGAAGGGCCCGTCCGCCTGTTTGAATTTGGACTGTTCCGCGCGGTAGCTCTGAAGAGACTCCTGCGCCCGCTTCTTCTTCAAGCCGTCGATCGTCTGTTTGTCGAACTTCGAGCCGCCCGTGAACGTTTGCCGCGGCGTGGTCGTGACCCCCGGTTTGGAGTAACCGGACGAAGCGCCCGGCCGCCGTCCGGGGATTGAAGATCCAGGAGTCGGCGTGCCCGGCAGGGCGGGTTTGCCGTACCCGGAGGACTCGGTCTTGCGCCCGGTCGGCGTCCCAGCAGGCGGAACCGGCGGCGTCCCCGGCGGGGGTTTCGAATATCCCGAAGCCGGGGGAGTCTTTGGAAGGGCAGGTTTGGAATACCCTGACGAGGGCGCGCCCTCGGGTCCGAAGAGTCCCCCTCCGCGGCGATTCCAGGTGCCCTGGGTGCTCGGCGACCAAGGTGCGCTCTTTCCGTAGCTGATCCCCCGGGACCCTGAGAAGCTTCGGCTCGAGCTGAACCCGCTCCGGGCCTCAGCCGACTGGTCCGAGCCAAAGAACGCTCCGGCCCCAAAGACAAGGCTCAGCGACAAAAATACCGCTATGACGAATCGTGTCCGCTGCATGCCGGTCACCTTTTCTCCTTCAAATAGGGAACTGGGTCGGGTCTCACAATGACACTCTCTTGCACGCGGCTCATTCCCTGTCAAGAACGTCCGAAGCGGGCAGCATCCCATTTCTCCGGGTCAAGAAGTCTCTCCGGGATCGGGAATCGGTGGAGCCACCACTGGTACTCCGTTGCACCAATTCCGTGACGTATTCGCGTTAGGATTTGGTGAGCGGGAGCGAATCCCGCGAGCACGCGGGACAATTCACCCGCGCAGATCGCGGGCTCACCACATCCCATGATGCGCGTTGGAAATCCGGGTCCAAACGCGACCGTATTTCCGCACCACCACACTTAGTTTCTTGACGCCTTGGCGGTTGATTTGTTCCGCACTGGAAGGAACGGTCTTGCCTGGATCACGGCTCGGTCTTTTTGCGGGGGGTCTCCTCTCCCGACCCTGGGCCTGGCGGGGGGGGAGTATCAGTCGTGGGAGGCGCGGCCTGATTGGAGTCTGTCTCCTCCATAGATTTCTTGAACGATTTTATCCCTTTTCCGACGCCGCCCATGATCTCGGGTATTCGCTTCGCTCCGAAGATGATGATCACGATGAGCAAGATGATGATCAATTCTTGTAATCCGAGACCGAACATACCGGGTTTCCTCCGGATTGACGGGTAGATGCCGGGAAACGGCATCGAAGGACGTGACTAGCCTAGCATAGTCGGGTCGGATCCGGAAGGAGTCCGGGAAGCGATCAGGCTTCGCAAGCCGCCTATACGAATGGAACAGAGCATTTCATCCCTGTTCCTCCGTGCGAATTTCGTCGCGGGCGATCGCCGCGCAGCCGCGGCTTAACCGGTCCGTCATCTTCAGGAGTGCGGGGATACGGTGCGGCCCGTGCATCATCAGGATGTTTCGGGCAGCCGCCTCCTGATCGATTCCGACGGCAGTGACATAGAGAGGCCGCCGCGCTGCGCCCCTGAACACCCGCACCGCATGGCTTGATCCGCGGAAGGAGCTCTTGGCGACGCCTATCACGACCACGTTCCTGCCCAGCGCCTCGAAGAGGTGGGCGCCGAGTCCCGGCTTCCCGTCCGGCCCCAGCCACACGTATCCGTCGACGATAACCGTCTCGAAGCGGCCTCTCAGCCGATCCAACACCTCGAGGAGGCAGGGGAGCTCTCGCTTGAAAAAGAAGCCCGGCCGATAAGGCTCTGCCGTCCTGATGAGCTCACAGATTTTCACGGAGGGGCGATCCGCGGTCCAGCCGTCGAACAGGATCCCCGCGGCGATGGCTTTCTCCCCGCGATATGACGCGTCGGTTGCTGCAATCATGGTGACCGTTCGTTCGGACAGGCGTTCGGGGTTGGTGCTCGGTCGCATGAATACGGTGACATATTCCCTTCCAATGAGATTGCTTCGCTTCGCTCGCAATGACACGCTCGGGAGATGTCGTTGCGAGCGAAGCGAAGCAATCTCTCTTACCCACGATACTCGGCGCGGAACTTGTGCTACAAAGTTCCGAGATCGGGCAACGGTCATGCCGAGTGCCGTCTTTCGATTTCCTTGAAGACGATTCGAATCGCCGTGCCCCCATCACCGCGGAATTCGACTGTGCCACGGAGTTGACGCACGAAGATGTGCACCAATTGCAGCCCCATAGACGCAGGATTTTCAAGATCCACGTCACCGGGGATTCCGACACCGTTATCGTTGACCAAGAGCTCGAATTCCTGGTCGCCGGTCGAGCCGAGGCGAATCGTGATTTCTCCCTTCCTGTCGGCTGGAAAAGCATGCTTCAGGCTGTTGGAGACCAGCTCGGTAATGATGAATCCGAGCGGAATGCCGGTATCCACGCCAAGAGAGACCTGGGCAACGTCCGAGTGAATTGTTACGTTCGCGCCTGTCTCGCAATAACTGCTCGTCAGGTGGCTTGTCAGGCTCTGAACGTATTCGCACAGGTTGAAGCGAGCCAGATTCTGCGTGCGGTAGAGTTTCTCGTGTCCGAGCGCCATGGATCTTACCCGATTTTCCGCATCGTTGAACATGTCGACCTGGCTCTTGTCCTTCGCGTGTCGTGAGTGGAACCTGAGCAGGCTGGTCATGACCTGAAGGTTATTCTTGACGCGGTGGTGGATCTCCCGCAGCAGTACCTCCTTTTCCCGAAGTGAGGCCCGGATTTGCTCCTCCGCTGCTTTGAGGGCCGTCACGTCGGTAATGACGGCAAAGCTGCCCGTATAATTCCCGAGGGCGTCGCAGACCGGCCTCGGCGACATGATGGTGGGGATGCTTCGTCCATCTTTGCTCGACCACGTCAATTCGTACGAGGTGGTCGCCCCCCCCTTCGTTGCTTCAGTTGCTCGCCCAACTGGTGGCGAGACCGCGGGGCGACGAAATCGACGGCCGGCCGGCCGATCAACTCTTCCTTCGGGTATCCCAACATCTCGCAGAGTCGGTCATTGACGTAGGTGATCGCTCCTCGGTCGTCCATTCCTCCGAGCCCTTCGTTCATGGTTTCAACGAGACTCCGGTACCGTTTCTCGCTTTCAAGGAGAGCATTCTCGGTGCGCTTGAGCTCCGTGATGTCCTGGAACGTTGTCAGGTAGTCCCCGTTTGCCAGTCCGACCGTTCTGAAAGAAATCATCTTTCGGGAGGAGTCCTTACAGTTGACGGTAAAGGTCCGCTCTCTGCATTCTCCGGGTCGTGCGGCGGTCATGTCGTCTTTCCAGGCGGTGATGACGAGCCGCCGGTACGAATCTTGACGAAAGGCCAGACGAAACCACTCCTTTCCATTCGGAACGTCGTGCAGATCATACCCGAAAAGCTCCTCGAACGTCGGATTGACGTAGAGGAAACGGCCCGATCTGTCGAGCATGACCATCCCGAAGGGGGAGCTCTCCGACAGGATCTGGAATCGCTGTTTCTCAACCTCGAGGGCCTGTTCGGCCTCCTTGCGGTCGGTAATATCAAGGTACGTGCCGGCCATGACCAGCGGCTCGCCCTGTTCGTCACGGCGCACGACCGTCCCCCGTGCCAGCATCCACTTCCACCGCCCGGATTTGGCTCTCAGCCGGAACTCCGTCTCGTAGAACGCCGTCTTTCCCGACAAGTGCATTTGGATTCCACGTTTCACCCGCTCCCGGTCATCTCGTTGGACGAGATCCGGCCACACCGCGACGGAGGATTCCGGATCATCGGGAGAATACCCGAGCAGATTGATCCACTCGCGGCCAAAGGTTAGCCGGTTCGTGGGGACCTCCCATTCCCACATACCGAGCTCCGCGGCTTTCAAAGCGAGCTCCAGCCTTTGTTCACTCTCTTTGAGAGCCGTCTCCGTCCGCTTGCGCTCTTCGATCTCGGCTTGAAGTCGCACATTGAGGGCTTCGGCTATCGCCTTCCGCTCGAAGAGCGAATGGATGAGATCGATCTTTTGAAATCGCAACTTCAGAGTGTCCGTTTCCACTCCGTGGATGTGGCCGCCCAACGCCACGAGCACGGTTGCGAACAAGGCGACCACGGCCCCCATGAGAACGTGGACTTCGTCACCGGAGGAAAAGAACCGCGCGGACAGCGGCAGGACTACCAGGAGAACCGTGGGAAGATAGCAGGTTACGAGAGGGGAATAGACCACTGCACCAGCCGCCCCGATCCCCGCGATACACATGGCCAGGAACAACTGGTGAGCCGGCGAGTGGGTCGGAAACAGAGCCACGCCGGCCATGCCCCAGCACGCACCCGAAACGATCGTCAGGGCGGTGAAATAGCCCCCCCACCGGACAGCCTCCTCGCCGGAAGGACGCCTGACAGAGAACCGGCTGACCAGGATGTGGCGGGGCGCCTGAATGACGCCGTACACTGCCAGCCACCCGAGGAGCCATGTCAGCGGGACCTCGTGCCGCAGGCCCGCGGCAACAATAAAACCGCTGAGCAAGGCTCCGGCCAGGCCTGGCCGGGCCTGGGCATAGAGGAGCTCGACCTGTGCGGTCCTCAGACGAGCGGCCATCGGAGATGATCCGCCTTCCTGTACCGGCTCTCCCCCCAAGACTACGTCTTCCATTGCTCATCTCACCCTGAGGTCGCTGTCGGGCCAGGTTTTTTCCCTTGACGGTATCATACCACAGTCGGCCACACCTTCATCGAAAAGCAGACAGCGCGTGAGCTAACTCCTCTTTTTACCTGATATTGCTTGACATTGTTTTTCCACCATACTATCGTCCGGCCAGCGGAGACCGGGAGGCGCAGATGTGTCCGTCACCTTCAGAACATGTCCACGAGCCGCATGCTCACGGCCGGACCGCGCCGCAGCGTCGGGTTTCATCATGATCGGGGTGAACCGTCCCGGCTATCGCTCGGGACCCGCGGCGCTCCAGAGGGGGCGAACATGGGTCTGACGGCTTCAAGACACGTTCAGAGAGGTTTCGCCGTTCATCGGGATTGGGCCGCGGCACTGGACAATGTGCGGTTCGTGCTCGTGGGAACCACGCATCCCGGGAACATCGGAGCTGTCGCGCGTGTCATGAAAAATATGGGACTCAGGAATCTTACCTTAGTTTCTTCAACTTATTGCGGTCCCGATACCGACGCGTGGGCCACGTCCTCCGGCGCCTACAACCTTGTGGAAACCGCTCGGTCCGTTCCAGACCTGGCCGAGGCCCTGCACGACACCGTCATGTCAGTGGCAATGTCCGCGCGCTTGGGCGGAAAACGTACCGGGGCCTTGTCTCCGGAGCAGACGGCGCCCGCTCTGATGGCCGAGGCAACGACCGCGCCGGTGGCGGTGGTCTTTGGCAGGGAGTCTCGGGGGCTTACCAACGAGGAGATGAAACTCTGTACGCATCACACCATCATTCCGACGGATCGCGAATTCGCCTCCATGAATGTGGCCCACGCGGCCGCGGTGATCGGATATGAGATCTTTCGGATCGCTTCAAGGCCCGTGGGATTTCAAGTCCGGAAGACTCGCGCCGCGTCCATCGAGACGCGGGAGCTGATGTACGAGCATATTGAGGGTGTTCTCCTTCGCGCGGGTTTTCTCGACCGGTCCAACCCGTTGCAAATGATGAGGGATATTCGGAGCATTCTGAACCGTGCCGACATGGACGATCGCGAGGTTCGGGTCATCCGCGGCGTTTTCCGGAAGATCGACAACATGATCAGAATCGCGGACGAAAAGATTCGCCACCTTTCACAGGGCCGCGGGACATCCTCCTGAAGAGTATGAATGTGATCCCATTTCCCGCAATCGATCCTGTCATATTCAGCATCGGCCCTCTCGAGGTCCGATGGTACGGCCTGATGTACCTGCTCGGTTTTGTGGCGGGTTACTTCGTCATCCGATCCGAGCTCCGGAGGAAGGGCCCCATCCCGGTCGAGGCAGCGGAAGACTTTCTCTTCTACCTTATCGTGGGCCTTCTCGTGGGGGCCCGCATCGGGTATGCGCTCTTCTACAACCTGGGAAGCTATCTCTCCGCGCCGTGGGAAATCCTCGCTGTCTGGCACGGCGGGATGAGTTTTCATGGCGGATTGGTCGGCATGGTGGTGTCCGGCGCGATTTTTGCCCGCTCCCGAAACGTGTCGTTCCTGGAGCTCGCGGACATCGGCGCGCTCGCGGCTCCCATCGGCCTGATGCTCGGCAGGATGGGGAATTTTATCAACGGCGAGCTCTACGGCAGGGTGACGACCCTTCCCTGGGGGATCGTTTTTCCGTCAGGCGGGCCTCTCCCTCGCCACCCGTCACAGCTCTACGAAGCCCTTTTTGAAGGTCTTTTTCTCTTCGTGCTCCTCTGGTGCCTCAGAAAGAGGATTCGTATCCCTGGGGGGCTTGTCGCAACTTTTCTGATTGTGTACGCAACCATGCGATTTCTCATAGAATTCGTCAGAGAGCCCGACCCGCAGCTCGGCTTCATTTTCGACGGACTGACCATGGGGCAGATCCTGTGTCTCGCCATGCTCGTTGCCGGTCTTGGGCTCCTCGGGTTCGTAATGCTCAGGAAAACCCCGAATGAACATGACTGAATCATCGAAGAAGCGGATCTTGGCCCTTGTGTGCGCGGTGACGACGGCCGCTGCGGTGTTTTTCTCGGCAGATTTCGTTCGCGGCGAATCGGCCAGCGGCCGCGGTGACGCATCGGGCCTCTTTGCCGGCACCACGATCGAGGGCCTGCTGTTCGGAGCAAAGGTCGCGGCGGAGCAATCCGGCGGAGACCGGGTCGAAGACTCTTCGAAAGCTCCGGCAGTCACGGAAACGGAGACGTCGGTAACGCCTGCCACTCCCGAGCCCGAGGGGCCATCTCCCAAGGCGGCCGAATCCGCGGAAAAAGAGCCCGAAACCAAGGCCGCGGCGCCACCTCCCGCGGGGGACGCGGATCTCCCCACCCTCTTGAAGGAGGCGGCTGATCTCTCGAAAAACTCCGCTCACTCCGAAGCTTTGGAAAAGTACCGCGCGGCAGCGAAAAAGGCCGAAGCTTCCGGAGACCGGAAACTCCTGGCAGCGGCTTTGATCGGGACAGCGCGGAGCCTTCATGGATTGGGAAAGGATAAGGAGGCGCTGAAGTACGTCGATCGGTCCGTTGCCGTCAACCTTGCCCTGAAGAATGCGAAAGCGAGGAGTCTGGACTTCATCCTCGCCGGTCGCATCCACATGGCCCTGACCGAATATCCCCTCGCTCTGACCTCCTTCCGAGAAGCGGCAAAGATCATTCCCACATCGGAATCGGCCCACTTGCCGAAGCTCCTCGAAGACACGGCGCTCTGCCTTGCGAGGCTCTATCAGTATTCCGAGGCGATTGCCGAATTGAATCGTGCAGCCGCTCTGTACGCCAAAGAAGGGAACACGGCCGAAGTAGCCCGCTTGAGCCTCATCGCAGGGGACCTTCAGGTATCGCGTTCCGATTACAAGGCCGCGGCCGCGAGCTTCAAGAAGGCCGAACAAGCCTACCGGCAACTGGGCCGCTCGGTGGAGCTCGGGCAGACGCTGTTTCGCATCGGCTACATCGATCAAATGACCGGGGACGCGAAATCAGCTCGCGCAGCAGTTGAGGAAGGTCGCTCCCTCATGAGTGGCCTCGGCGCTTCCGGCCTCGACGCCCTGCCGATGATGGTCCAGGGGATGGAGGCCCACAGCCGGGGAAAGGTCGTACAGGCGGTAAAGGACCTTTCCGCCGCACTCGCACGGTACGAGCAGGTCGGCGACCGGATGATGGCCGCCCGCGTCCGGCTCGCGCTGGCCACGGTGCAGTTGGATCGTTCCCGACTCAAATCAGCGCTGGAATTGGGTGGCGCGGCTCTTTCAGAGTTCCGGAGCCTCTCAGCCGCCGGCGGAGAGGCCGCTGCTCTCGCGCTGATCGGTGACATCTACTTCCGGCAGGGATTCGTGCAAAAAGCACAGGAATATGCCCAGGACAGCTTGAACATCTCAAAGAGGGTCTCCGACAGGAGTCAAATGGTCCAATCACGGATTCTCCTCGCGGAGATCCACATAGGAATGGGCGATCCCGTTACCGCTTCACGCTTCCTCAAGGAGGCGCTCGACGACTCTGCGCCCGGAATCAATCGCCGCATCCAGGCACACCTTCATCTTGCGGTCGCACGCTTTCGATTGGCTCGGGACGTCCTGGACAAAGCCCTGAACGATGCCTCATCCGCACACCGGGAATTCGGACAGATCAACGATCGGCGGGGAACCGCTGACAGTGAGCTGATCCTCGGAATGATCCATGAGCTCCGCGGAGAGAAGGACAAGGCCCTCGAGCTCCTCGAGCGGGCCCTGGCAGGCCACACGGCTATGGGGGATTCGTTCGGCGAGGGGCGCGATCTGACGGCCCTCGGCGTCCACTTCAAGAACCAAGGTGATCAGGACAAGGCCCTCGATTATTTCAAGAGGGCGCTTGACCTGCGGAAAGGAATCGGCGACCGGAGAGGCTATGCGGCCAATCTCGCCAACATCGGCAACCTTCTCAGAAGCCGCAACGAGGTTTCCGAGGCCCTCAAGCACCTGGAAGAAGCCCTCGCCGTCTACCGGGAATTGTCGGACAAGAAGGGGGAGGCGGATGTTCTCACGAGCTTGGGACACCTTGACGCGGCTCGAGGGGCTCAGGCCGCGGCCTTGGAAAAATTCAACGCGGCGCTCAACCTCCATCGCGACATGCGGGATGGCCGGGGAATGGCCACGGACCTCGCGAGTCTCGGCAAACTGTACCTGGCCAAGGGTGATCTGGATAATGCTCAAAATAGCCTCCAAGAGGCGCTGGGCTATCACCAGAAGATCCGCAACCCCAAAGGCGAAGTTGCGGTGATGGCAGACTTGGCCATGGTGCAGCGCGGCCGGAAGAACCCGTCGGCCGCTCTGGCGACCTTGAACAAGGCTCTGGCACTGGCGAAACAAACCAACGATCCGCAGGTGGTGACGTACATCAATTTGAAGATTGCGACCATACTCGAGGATTCGGGAGAATACTCGAAGGCCCTCATTCTCCTCAAGGAAGCCCTCGAACCCCTGGGAAAGCAGGGAGATCGAGCCGCGGAGCTCTGGACGCTGAGCAGCATCGGCGTGATTCAGGTCAAGACCGAAGATTACGAGAACGCTCTCAAGAATTTGCACCGTGCGGTCCGGTTGCGCTCAGAGCTTGGGGTTCCTGCATCACAGGCGCGGGACCTCGATCTGTATCTCGGAGAGATCTACGAGGGCTTCCGCGATTTCGAGCGTGCGCTGGAGCATTACCAGAGAGCACTGCCTCTCGCGCAGACGCCGGGTAACGAAGGCGCATTGGGCCGCATCTACGATCGGATCGGCGCCGTGTACTACAAGATGGAGGATTATGCCAAGGCACAGGACTTCCTCGAAGACGCTCTCAGGGTCAATACCGAGGCCCGTAACGTTGCGATGCAGAAATCGGAGCTCATGCGCCTCGGCGACGTGTCCGGCAAGCTCGGCAAGTGGGAAGCCGGCCTGAAATATCAACAGAAGGCGCTCATCCTGACTCGTGAAAGCAACGATCAGCGGGCGGAATCCCGCGTCTTGACCCGGATGGGAACACTCCACCAAATGATGGGTAGACCGCGCGTCGCTCTCGACCTGTACCAGGAAGCCCAAGAAACCCGCACCAAACTCGGAGACCGCAGGGGCGTCAGCGAAAACCTGCTCCAGATGGCGCTGGTGCTTTCCACTCTCGGTGATTTCGATGCAGCGGTGGCAGATCTGCGAAAGGCCTTTGAGATCGCCCAGTGCTCCGAAGACCGCAGCATGCTCTGGAAGGCCTATTTCATCATGGGACGGGCCCTGGAGAGTCAGAAGCGGCTTGGCGAGGCCCTCGAGTCATACCGAAAGGCGTTGACGATCCTCGAGGCCATGGAAGCCGATATCACGGAAGATTTCGACGAAGACGACTTCATTTTCGGCGGCAGAACCGCGCTCTTCGAGACCACGCTGCGGGTGCTGATGCAGCTTGCTCGCAAAGACCCCCAGGGAGCGTACGACACTCAGGCGCTCCGCATTGTGGAGAAACTCAAGGCAGCGGCATTCGAGAGCACGCTCTCGCGGATCAACGTGGACAGCTTCTCGGATGTTCCCCAGGAGCTTCTCATCAAAGAAAAGAGCCTGAAGCTCGCTCTCAGGAGACTCAACGACCGTCTCGAAGACGCACGTTCCCGCGTCAATCCCAATCAGGAAGAGATCCGGAAACTCCTTGAAGAAAGACGCAACAGGGAGAAAAGCTTCACGCAGCTCAAGGAACGCTTGACGAAAGAGTACCCCTCGTACGCGGATCTCAGGTATCCCCGGCCGGTGTCGGTTCACCAGGTACAGAGAGAGGTCGTCGGTCCGGATGAGGCGATTCTCGAGTACATGGTCACAAGAAGCCGCACGTACCTCTTTGCCATCGACAAGGGTCGGTTTCACACATTTTCCATCAACTACCCGATTGCAGATCTGGAACGGGACGTGGTGAGCCTGACCCGTCCGCTCCAAAGGGCCGATACCCAGGCGAGCTGGGATCCTTCCGTGGCGTACCGGCTCTATTCTCGGCTCATCAAGCCGGCTGAATACTTTCTCATGGCCAAGAAAGCCGTGGTGATCGTACCTCACGGACCGCTTGCCTCACTGCCGTTTCAGATTCTCGTCGATTCCGAGTCCCATGCAGCAAAGCGTTTCTGGTCCGCGGCCGACCAGCCATCCTATCTGGTGGAAAAATACGCCTTCTGTTACGCTCCCTCCATATCCGCACTTTCGTATGTAAGGACGAGGAAACGGGCCTCGAGTCCCGGCTGGAACCTCGTTGCCTTCGGTGACGCTATCTATGGCGATCCGGATAAGAAACGCGAGCTCAATCCCGGAGCGGATCGACTGATGACACTTATGAGCGTGGCTGCTTCGGGCTCGCGGGGATCCACTCTCCGCCCTCTTCCGGGGGCCCGGAGAGAAATCACGGAGATCGTCAAGATCGTGGGCGGCCCGACGCAGACCTACCTGGGAGACCAGGCGACGGAGACGCTCTTCAAAAAGGTTGACCTGAGCCGCTACGCGTACGTTCATCTTGCCACCCACGGCGTTGTGGTCACCGGGCAGGGGAAGTTCCGCCAGCAGCCGGCGATCATCTTTTCGCTATACGGGGATCAGGAAAACGATGGGTTTCTTCAGCTAGGAGAGGTCTTCGGCCTGAAGCTGAATGCAGACATGGTGGTCCTCTCCTCCTGCCTCACCCCCGGATCGGTGACGCTGGGAGAAGCCAACGGTCTTATGAGCCTGTCCCGGGCTTTTCTGTTTGCGGGCGCAGATTCGCTGGTGCTGGCCCTGTGGCAGGTAAATGACGAGCACGCGGCCAAGCTCTTCATCGAGATGTACCGCAATCTCCGCAACGGGTCCAAGGCCGAGGCGCTCCGTGACGCGCAGCTTTCTCTCCTGAAGAATCCCGGAACGGGGCATCCTTATTATTGGGCTCCGTTCATCCTCATGGGCAATTGGCAAGTCAAATTCCAGGCGTCTCAGAATCGGCCGGAGCCTGAACAAATGCGTTTCAAGGGAGTTTCCACGTGGAGGAAGCTGTTCAGCATGTAACCGGGGCACGTTTGGGTTTTCAGGTGATGTCATTCATGAAGTGGCTTCTCATATGCGTTTGTCTTCTCCTCTCCGGGGCTCCCGCGTTTGCCGCGTCATCAAAGAGCTGCGCGGCCATGACCAGGGATCTGGCTCGCTTGAGAACCGAATACCACGCGTATGTGACCTCACCCGCCGCCAAAGACGGGGGTATCACCTTTGACGACCTCACGCAGGTGGTGGATAAGATCGTTGACCTGAAGAATGATATGCGAAAGGCCGGGTGCAAGATCCGTCCGCGCACTCAGTAGCCCTATGAAATGCTAATGCGGGGGGATACCTTTTTGAAAAAAGGTCCTCCCCCCGCACCCCCCCAAAAAAACTTTTGATATATTGGCGGCTCCCGTTGGTCGCCGCTAGGCGCTAGCCGGCCGAAGCGGGGGCCGGGAAATTCCCCTGAAGGGATGGGCCCTCATATGAGCGACGATCCGGTCAAAGAGGCGGCACGCCTTCTCCGCGCCGCGCACAGGGTGGTGGTCTTCACGGGAGCGGGCATTTCCACGGAGTCCGGTATCCCGGATTTCAGGTCACCGGGCGGCGTCTGGTCCCGGTACAATCAGGACGATCTCACCTATCAGCGGTTCCGCTCCCACGAAAAGTACCGCAGACTCTACTGGGAATACGACAGGGCTCGATACCCGGCCATGAGGGATGCCCTGCCCAACGCGGCTCACCTCGCGGTGGTCGAGATCGAGCGGACCGGACGTCTCCTGGCAGTCATCACTCAGAATATCGACGGCCTTCACCAGGAGGCGGGGAGCTCACCGGACAAGGTCTTTGAATTGCACGGCACGGTGAGAGAAGTGACCTGCCTCGATTGCCATCATCGGTGGCCGCGGGACGAGATTACCGATCTCATGGACCGCGAGGGGATCGACGTGCCGTACTGCCCTCTGTGCGGGGGACCGCTCAAGTGCGCCACCATAGCCTTCGGCCAGGCGATGCCCGAAGACGTGCTCCGGCAAAGCCTTCTCCATGCCCGCGAGTGCGACCTGTTTCTCACCGTAGGATCGTCCCTCGTGGTGCAACCTGCCAATCTCCTCCCCCTCGAGGCTCGTCGCCGCGGAGCTCGACTCATCCTGGTGAATCTTACCCCCACGCCGTACGATCAGGTCATGGATATCATCATCAGGGGAAAGGCAGGGCCGGTGATGGAGGCGGTCATGGAGGAATTCAGGAGAATGAGCGACTCAGGAGATGTATGAGACCAATGGTCTTTCAAACAAGTGAAATAGGGCGGGCGGGATTCTCCGTATGCGACACGGACGGGTAACGTCCGTGCCGCTCGGAGGAACCAAGAAGCGTGCCGAATTCCTGCTCTCGGACAGATGGCGGGGCGCCGGTCCCAAACCTTGGCTTGAGACGCCGACGCGTCGAGTCGCGTCTTACCGTTTCGAGAATTGGAAGCTAGCCCTGGCAGCACGTCGCCCGTACTTTTTCCGCTCCTTGACCCGTGAATCGCGCGTGAGGAAACCCGCACTCTTCAGGCTGGACCGCAGGGCGGAGTCATATTCCAGAAGGGCCTTGCTGATTCCGTGCTTGATCGCGCCTGCCTGGCCGGTCAGACCGCCGCCCTGAACGTTGACGATGGCGTCGAAGCGGCCCGCGGTCTGGGTGAGCTCGAAGGGCTGCATGACCACCATTCTGGTCGTCTCACGACCGAAATAGTTCTCCAGCGATCTCCCGTTGATTACCCACGCGCCCGTGCCCGGCTTCAGCCACACTCGCGCGATGGCGTTCTTTCGTTTGCCGGTGGCGTAAAATCGGTTGTCACTCATTGATCTTCTCCAGGTCTAGAACGGATGGACTTCGGGTTTCTGGGCCGCGTGTGGATGGGTTTCGCCGTCGTACACCTTCAGCTTGGTCAATTGAGCGCGGCCCAGCGTGTTCTTGGGCAGCATGCCCCGCACCGCCAGCCGGAACATCCGCTCCGGCCTCGTCTTGAGCATCGTCTCGGCCTTGGTCTCCTTCAGGCCGCCCTGGTAGCCGCTGTAGTGATAGTAGATCTTCTGGCGGAGCTTTTTTCCGGTCAGCCGGACCTTGGAAGCATTGATGATGATGACGAAATCACCGCTATCCATGTGAGGGGCGAACTGCGGCTTGTGTTTACCCCTGAGGATTCGCGCGGTCTCGACCGCCACCCTGCCGAGGACTTTATCCTTGGCGTCGATGACGAACCATTTTCTCTCTACTTCCCCTTGTTTGGGGGTCCAGGTCTTCATGGCACACCTCTTCCGACATGTAAACTCATATAACTACCGTAGCCTCGGCTCTATGTCAAGGAAAATGGATTTCAAGCAGCGTGTGCCCTCGTCTCTTGATTCTCTCTGCCGCTCCCGTGATATACTCCTGACAGGTGAGGTCCGGCAGTCCTGCGGGAAATGCCCCAAATTGGTCATGGAGGCCCGCATGGCGCACTCCGGGCCGATCGTCCGATTGCGATTTTCGGCCAAGCGAAGAGAGCTATGAAGCGACAACTTACTGCAATCATCGAACGGGAAGGCGCCGGGTACGTGGCCCTGTGTCCCGAGCTGGACATTGCAAGCCAAGGAGACGCCATTCAAGAAGCGCGGGACAATCTCCGAGAGGCCCTCGAGCTCTTCTTCGAGTGCGCGTCCGACGAAGAGAGCGGACAGCGACTTCACGCCGAGGTTTACGTGACCCAAGTTGAGGTCAGCGTTGGGTATGCTGGCTGTCCTCTCGGGTAAGGCGGTCTGCGCGGTCATCACCCTGGAAGCCCGTCGCAAGAATCGAGATAGACTCACAATCGTGGCACAAGAACGCTGCGGTTCTGTCTCATCGCCCTCACCCCGGCCCTCTCCCAGAGGGAGAGGGAGCCATTTTATGCCACCGGACAATTCCCTCTCCCATTGGGAGAGGGACGCAGGGTGAGGGTATCCGTGGCACGCAATCTCTCAGCCTGCGGGTTTTGCGGCAAGCCCCTCCCACGAAGCGAAGGAACAAGGTCCCCGTCTCCATTCAGATCCTATTCCGGGAAAAGAGCAGCGGCAGCGCTCCCTGCACCCGCAGCCAGAATGGAATCTGGCCCGCGTAGATCCTCCGGTGAAGGTTCACCCCGTAGTAGAAGCGATAGAGGAGATTCAAAATGGGCTTGACGGGCCGGATGGACGCAAGGGTCGGATAGAGCCTTTTCACCCATGGATGATCGACCATAACGGAAAACAGGCGGTGAATGGTTTCGATCCTCGCCTTGAATTCCGGCGTGAAATTGAGAACAGAGCAGGTAAATTGACTCTCGAAGCTCTCTTTTCCCGCGTCGAGGAGCCCGACCTCCTTGCAGTGCGCGGTGATCTTCGTGCCGGGATAAGGCTGAAAGATCGAAGCATCGGCGAAGTCCACGCCCGCCTTCCGGTTCAGTTCGACGGTCTGGAGGATTTCAGCCTCTGTCTCGCCGGGGAGCCCCACCATGTTGACCGCGTAGATTCGGATATTCCGGGATTTCAGGTGAGCGGCAGCCGCGAGGATCTGCTCGTCGTTCATGCGCCGGCCCAGGACTGATTTGCGGATCTCTTCATTTCCCGATTCGATCGCCATGCACACGGAGAAACATCCCGCCTTCCTCAGCAGCCGCGCGTAATCCGCGGTCACCATGTTCGGTCGAGCGTAGCACATGAAGGGGAGCCCGATCTCCCGGGGATAGACCTCCGCGAATTCCTCGAGCCACGGTCGGCGTATGCCGAGGACATCGTCCTGAAACTTCACGAACGTAAGCGGGTACGCGGCCGCGACCTCTTTGATCTCCTCCATGAGGTACGGAACGCTCTTCGCCCTGAGGACCGCCCCCCTTCCTCGATAAAACTGGTGGTACGCGTGGTTGAAGCAATACGTGCACTTGAACGGACAGCCTCTTCCGGCAAAGAACGATTTGATCGGCGATTGCGCGAGAAAATGATTCCGGGAATAGACCAGTCCGCGATCCGGGAACGGAAGGGTGTCGAGGTCTTTTACGAGATTCAGGGGGTCGTTCTCAACCACCGTGCCGTCGGGATGTCTGAACGAGAAGTTCGGTACGCGCCGGGCCTCCTCGCTCCCCAGAGCGCTGAGGAACAGCGGCAGCGATTCGTCTCCTTCCCCGCGACAGATCGCGTCCACTCCCTCATGCTGAATAAATTCAGGGAAGAACGTCGGATGGGGGCCGCCGAAGACCGAAACGAACTTCATGCGGCTCTTGAGCGCAGCGTTTATGACAAGATATCGGTCCGCCTCGTTGGAGCACACGGAATAGGCCACCACATCAGGAGCCCACGCCTGAGCGGCTCTGATGGCCGCGGCCTCGTCACGGCCGAATTCGATCATTTCCACCTGGTGCCCGGCCTTCTTCACCGCGGCCGAAAGCATCGGAATCGACAAGATCTCCAGGAACCCGATCCTATCGATAACAAACAGAACCTTGGCCGATTTCATTGATCCGTGCCTCGAGTGAGCATTAACGCGCCGATTTCGACCGTGGATATTGGTCACAAAGTTTGACGCTCGTCAATGCCGCGGTCGAGCGAGAGGATAGCTTTCCGTGAAGACATGAAAAAGCCCGGCCAAATTTTGGCCGGGCCGGTTTGGACGCCGCCGAGTGGGTTCCCGGAGACTTGTTCCTGGTACCGCCGGTTTGATGGACATTCAACCTTTGGAAGGAGCGCGCCGGTTCAAGACCTCCGGGAACCCCAGCGGGCGGCGCCCTCCCCCTTTTCCGTGATTTCGTCGATTCTTCACGGGACGCTGGTCCCGCTCACGACGAATGCCCATCTTTAGAATACCAGCCCCACCGCGCCGATGGCGCCGTCGAGGCTCGTTTTGTCTCGATAGCTCGGATCGTCGCGATCCAGCACGATCCATCGCCAGCCACCCTCGAGATAACCGAAGCGCCCACATCCCATGGGGATCGTCATGCGGCCGGCAGCGTACCCGTCCCACCCGAAGTATCCCTCGAGAAATTGGACGGACCATTTGCAGTTCATCGAATAGATGCCTCCGCCCACGTTTCGCACGACGCGTTCCAGACTGCCGCCCGCGTAGGCGAGCCCGAAGGTCCGGGATCTCGAGCGCCTCGTCACCACGTTCGTGATCATGAGCTTGTCGTCATACAGGCTGTAGCCTGAAAAGATGCTTGCTACCGCGTGTCGGGCCTGATACCAGTCGTACACGATGTCCCAACGATAGATGTACCGGTCCCAGGTAGTGAGGATCGGCAGTCCGACAGGATAGAATCCGTTTCCGAAGAAGAATGAGACTTGTGGAGTCGTGTTGGATCTGAAATTGATCGGCATGAAGTTGAACCGAAGCCCCCAGTTCGGACGGATCTGGCACCGGCCTTCGTATTCGGGAATGTACGCGTACTTTCCCAAAGCAAGGTCGCGGTTGAGATCGATTTCCGACCCTACATTTCCCAGCCCGTTCGTACCCCAGACGATCGTGGACGCGTTGAGCTTCGCCCACCAGAGCCTCGCCGCGACTTGGAACTGTTTGGCTCCTATTCTCGGAAGGTACGCGGTGCAGGCTGTTTGGCCGAATCTCGGAAGACCCGACGGCGTCGGGGGGCATGCCTGACCGGGAGGCGCACCGAGCTGCGGTGTCTGAAAGACGGGGCGCGACGATAGAGGAGCCGGACAGAAAGCCTTGGGCTTCTCATAGACCGGTTCCGCGGCCCGCTTCACTCGGTGGGTACGCGTAGCTTCGAATTGCGGCGCGGGCGAACTAATGGCTCGCTTCGCCGGCGCGCGATACTGTTGTGGCGGCCTTGTCCTCGGATCGGCGGACAGGGTGTCCCCCTGGAGCCCCGGACCCGCGGATAGATCAGACGCCGAGTATGTCCAGCTCGGAGTCGTCCAAATGAGAGTTAACAGAAGCGTTAGACAAACCAATACATTCAAGGGTTTTGTTATCACCATACCCTCCCTCCTTGACTGAATGTCCTGGGATGATCTCATTATTCATGACGGAACTTATGTCAAGTAATTTTTGAGAAATGGTTGGATTTTTTTTGAATTGAAACATGTATCATTGCAATTATATTAATTATACCATCTAGTCATTTCCCGAAGGATGATTGGGCGGACCACAGCGAATCCTTCGGCGGCAAAGCCCGGTACGCGCATGAGAACATTTCCCGAATTTTCAGACCATTTCACAAAACCGGCCGGGGGAGCTGCCGAACGAAGTTTTGGCGGCTCTGCGTTGTCCGAAGTGAGGGGGTTCCTTGGCTGGCTCTCTTCGAATCCGACGCTATTTTCGGCGAATGCTCCAAGACGGATGCGCACTTGACCTCCCCCTGGCGGGGCCGTATCATCCGTACTCCGGCGGTTTCTCCTCGCAAAAGGACCTTTTCAGAGCAAGGGGCTTCCCCGGCCATTTTCATGAGGAAGGTACATGCAAGCCTCGGCGGTTCCCCGAAAAGCGATCTTTCTCGACCGGGACGGAGTGATCAATGTCAAGCTGCCGAAAGACCGCTACGTGAGCCGGGCGTCTGAATTTCAGCTCCTGCCGGGCGTCGCGGAGGCATTGGCCATCTTGAAGCATTTGGGGTACCTGCTGGTGGTCATAACCAATCAGCGGGGAATTGCCCGCGGCTTCATGACCGATGAAGACCTCGGCGAGGTACACGGCTTCATGGATCGCCGGCTCCGAGAATGGGGGGTAGTTCTGGACGGCTTGTATTTCTGCCCTCATGATGAGTGCGAGTATTGCAACTGCCGAAAGCCGGAACCGGGGATGATCGTGACCGCGTGCAGCGATCTCGGAATCGATCCGCGGTCGTCGTTCATGGTTGGCGACTCGCCTTCCGATGTTGACGCGGGCAAGAGAGCCGGCACGCAGACCGTTCGGATCGGGGCGACGCCTGACGACCGGGCCGATCTAACCTTCCCGAGCCTCCGGGACTTCGCGACCTTCCTATCGAGGCAAACCGACGGGAACGCGACAGCCCCCCAAGGCCCCCGGAGAACCCAAACGCGAGAGGAATTACCCACATGAGCACCTGTCCAAACGCGGAGCCGCGGCCTGTGAATCCGAATGCCCGGCTCTCCTCTTCCGACACGTTCAAATTCAGATGCGGGCCCGATGTAAGCTGCTTTACCGAATGCTGCGGAAAGCTGGAGTTACTCCTCACCCCCTACGACGTCTTGAGACTCCGCAGACGGTTGGAAATCTCGTCCGCGGAGTTTCTGGACACCCACGGCACGGTTCGCTGGAAAACCGCTCACGGCTTTCCGGAAGTCCTCATGAGCATGGATCCGGAGGGGAAGCGATGTCCTTTTGTTACGCCCCAGGGGTGTTCGGTGTACGAAGACCGTCCCGGCGCATGCCGGATTTATCCCCTTGGCCGTGCAGCCACGTCTCACCCTATGGACGGGAGTCGCCGGGAATTCTACTTCATGGTGGAGGAGAGCCACTGTCGCGGTTTCGAGGAGCCGAAGGAGTGGATCATCCGAGAATGGCTCTCGGACCAGGGGATGCTCGAATACAATGAGATGAACGATCTGCTCATGGAATTCTATGTCCGCGGGAATCGCGTCGGCCCCCGCATGGAGCTGGGCGCTCAGCACCTCCAGATGTTCATGATGGCCTGTTACAACCTGGAACGCTTCCGGGATTTCGTCTTCAAGAGCCCCTTTCTGGGCCGTTTCGAGATCGAGGAGAGCTTGGTGGAATCACTCCTCACCGACGACGAAGAACTGCTGCGCTTCGCGTTCCGATGGCTGAGATTTGCGTTATTCCAGGAGCCGACCGTGACGGTCAAGGGCGCCACCGTTAAGATTCGCCCTTCTGAAAAAAGCCCTTGACAAGGCTGCTTTGTCCGGGTAGATTGTAGTATCTGCGAAGGATGTATCCATGCCGATGACCAGCCAAAACATGAGCGCATATCGCCACTATTACTGGTGGTATTTTTACGGTACCCCGTGAGGTAACGCGCGCTCCGGCTGACAATTCAGCAAAACTTGAAAGAACCAAAGATGCGGAGCAAGCGCTCCGCATCTTTTTTTTTTGGAAATGGAGGGGCTACGATGGTGGTGGTAATGAAGAAGGAAGCGAGCGAGAGTCAGGTGTCCAGGGTGCTCGCGAAAGTCGAGGCCCTGGGTATGAAGTGTCATCTGTCCCGAGGAAAAATCCGCACGGTCGTCGGCGTGGTCGGAGACAACAGCCGAGTGGACTGCGGAAATTTCGAATGCCTGGAAGGCGTTGAAAGGGTGGTGCCGCTCTTGGGTCCGTTCAAATTGGCCAGTCGAGATTTCAAGAAGGAAGACACGGTCTTCTCCATTGACGGAGCCCAGATCGGCAGCAAGCGCATCGTCGTCATGGCGGGGCCGTGCGCGGTCGAGAGCAAGAGCCAAATCATCGAATCCGCCCTTGCCGTCAAGAAAGCGGGCGCCGTAGGGCTTCGCGGGGGCGCGTTCAAACCGAGGAGTTCCCCGTACAGCTTTCAGGGTCTGGGAGAAGAGGGTCTGAAACTCCTGGCAGAGGCGAGGGACATGGCAGGGCTGGCTGTGGTCACCGAGGTAATCACCCCGGAACAAGTGCCTCTCGTGGCCCAGTATGCCGACGTGCTCCAGGTGGGCGCCCGCAACATGCAGAATTTCGCGCTCCTCAACGCGGTGGGTGAGTCGCATAAGCCGGTACTCCTCAAGCGAGGTCTCATGAGCACCATCGAGGAGTTCCTCAATGCCGCGGAATACATCCTCAGCCACAACAATCCTCGCGTCATTCTCTGTGAGCGCGGCATCCGGACGTTCGAGACCTATACCCGCAACACCGTGGACATCAATGCTATTCCCGTCCTGAAGCACTTGAGCCATCTCCCGGTGATCGTGGACCCCAGCCACGGCACGGGGAAACGCGAATACGTCGCAGCAATCAGCCGAGCAGCCATCGCGGCCGGCGCGGACGGATTGATAATCGAGGTTCATCCCGACCCGGAGAACGCTATGTCGGACGGCGCTCAAAGCCTGCGGCCGGAAGAATTCGAGCAACTCATGGAGCAGCTCAAACCGGTTGCGGAAGCAGTCGGCCGGACCATGTGAACCGAAACCGGGACGCCCGCTCCGTGGAACAATTCGTTCATCGCAGAGACGCAGAGGACGCGGAGAAATCCGTTATTTCGCGATCGGTTGGTTGACGAAGTCGCGAGCAGCAGGCAGGATTCAAGGTTGCGCAGGATTCGGTCAAGCGATCAATGTCCGTTCGTCGTTGAATCAGCCTCAAACGTGGGAGACAATGCCGTCTGATCTGCCGGAAGCCACCGTAGCCATCGTCGGTGCGGGCCTCATGGGCGGGAGCTTGGGAAAAGCCCTCGTGAGCGCCCGCAGTTGCAAGCGGGTAGTCGGACTGGTCCGCCGTCCTGAAGCTGCTCGCGAGGCCGTTCAGCTCCAGGCCGCGGATGCCGCGGACACCGATCCCGGAGCCGTTCTTGGCGAAGCAGACCTCGTGGTATTGGCTGCGCCGGTACGCACCATTGAAGAACAGGTCTTGACCCTTCATCCCTACCTGAAGCCGGGGGCCGTGCTCACGGATATGGGGAGCGTAAAACGGGGCGTGGTCCAGGCCATGGCAGAACTGCCTCCCCATGTGCATCCCGTGGGAGGCCATCCGATGTGTGGCAAGGAGACGCCTGGTATCCGCGCCGCCGACCCTCTTCTCTTCAAGGACAAGGTCTGGGTGTTGACGCCGCTGGAGCGTAGCTACCCGGAGGCCGTTACCGCGTGCATGCAGCTTATCGCGGCCGTGGGAGCTCGACCGATCGTCATGGACGCTGCCGAGCATGATGCGACCGTGGCCTGCATCAGCCACCTCCCCTACCTGTTGGCATCGAGCCTCGTGGGCGTCGCCGAGGCTGTAGCCTCTGAAAAACCCCGGGTCTGGGATCTCGCTTCCAGCGGTTTTCGCGACACGTCTCGTGTTGCCGCGGGCGACCTTACGATGATGATGGACATCTTGCGCTCTAACGATGACAATGTGGTCGAGATGCTCAAGAGGGCCAAAAGGCAGATCGACCGGTTCATCGGTCTCCTGGAATATCGGGATGACGACCGGCTTCGAAACGTTCTCGCGGCCATACGGGAGCGGCGGGCCCCCATGTTCCGGCCTGACGGGAACCCGACCCTGGAAGGAAACCATCATGAGCGATGACCGGCCGCTTCGGGTCAGACCTTCCCGTGGGCTCTCCGGTTCCGTCAGCCTGCCGGGCGACAAGTCCCTTTCTCATCGCGCCCTGCTCATAGCGTCCGTGGCCGACGGGATTTCGAAAATCGGGAACTGCCTCTTCGCAGGGGTCACCGAGGCCATGATAGAGTGTCTCGATGCCCTCGGGGCCGTGATCGAGACAGAGACTCCAACCGCGGGAGAGACATCCGGTTCCGCGGATCTCCTGGTGCACGGACGCGGGCTTCGGGGATTGCATCGGCCCGAACGGCCTCTCCTCTGCCGAGGGTCTGCCACGACCATGAGATTGATGGCCGGCGTTCTCGCGGGCGAGCCTTTCGAGTCGGTCCTGGATGGAAACGGTCGCCTGCGCATGAGGCCCATGAACCGCGTCGTGGAGCCCCTGCGGGAAAAGGGTGCTCTCATCGGGTCCCAGGATGGGTACGCGCCCCTCGCGTTCTCCCCGGCAACGCTCCGATCGTCAGAGCACGTGTTGCCCGTCGCGAGCGCGCAGGTCAAATCCGCCCTCCTCCTGGCGGGGCTCTATTCCGAAGGCCCTACCACAGTGGCTGAGCCCCATCGGAGCCGAGACCATACCGAGCGCATGCTCCGGGAGCTCGGCGTGGACATCGAAGAATGGGAAGATGACCGGAAACGTCACTGGGTTCGAATGTCCGATGGGGTAACTTCCCTGCCGCCCCTGAACACGCGCCTTCCGTCCGATCCTTCTTCCGCCGCGTTCATGGTGGTTGCCGGACTCCTGGTCACCGGTTCGGACGTGGAAATTCCCGACGTGTGCATGAATCCCGGTCGCGTGGGACTCTTCGACGCTTTGCAGGACATGGGCGCGGGCATTGAGGTTAGGGACCCGAAATTCAATGCCGGAGAACCGTGCGCAACGCTGAGGATACAGCCCGGAGAGCTCCGCAGCACGACGATTCGCGGGGCAAGGGTTCCCGCGATGATTGACGAATTTCCCATCTTTGCCGTCGCTGCCACCCAGGCACAGGGCAGGACGCTCGTGCAGGAGGCTGCGGAGCTCCGTTTGAAAGAGAGTGACCGGATTCAGGCCATCGCTGAGGAGCTGCAAAGGATGGGCGCCTTGATCGAGCCGCACGACGACGGCTTTGTCGTGGAGGGGCCGGCCCGGCTTCGTGGCGCGGTGGTGAATGCCCGCGGCGATCATCGGCTCGCCATGAGCCTGGCCGTGGCGGGATTAATTGCGGACGGGGAAACCGTCATTCACGGGTGGGAGGTGCTTCACGACTCCTTTCCCGACTTCCCGCACGTTCTCAAACGGCTGGGGGCGGATGTGGAATGGTAACCGGATCGACGACCCTGGTGGGGATTATCGGATTTCCCGTTGGCCACAGTCTCAGCCCGGCGATGCACAATGCAGCGTTTCGGGCGCTTGAAATGGACTGGATATACGTTCCGCTGCCCGTGAACCCCGGGAGACTCGACCGCGCGGTTCAGGGCCTTCTGTCGTTGGGATTCCGCGGCGCAAACGTGACGGTGCCGTACAAGGAAAAGGTGATCCCCTATCTGGACCACGTATCCGAGCACGCTGCGCGCATCGGCGCGGTCAACACGATCACCGTTGAAGACGGGCTCCTCGTCGGTGACAACACGGATTGGAGAGGATTCCTCGATGATATCGAGGAGATGGGAATCGATCCGTCCGGCAGGCACGCCGTGATCCTGGGGTCGGGCGGAGCATCTCGTTCAGTGGCCTATGCCCTGGCAACGCGAGGTTCGGACGTCACCATCTGCGGCCGCAATCGGAAGACCACCGAAGCTCTGGTGAACGATTTGCGAAATCTCTTTGCCGGCACGGAGATAACTTCCGCCGCGCTGGAGACCTTCGCCGACTCCCCGACGCCCACGGATATTCTGGTGAATACCACGCCCGTAGGGATGAGTCCCGTGACCGGTTGTTCCCCGTGGCCCGAGTCGATAGCCTTCCCCCGGTGCGAGTTGGCCTATGATCTGATTTACAATCCGGGAACCACGAGGTTCATGGAGCAGGCGGCCAAGGCCGGGGCAAGAGCGGTCAACGGCCTGGGCATGCTTGTTCGCCAGGCTGGGGGCTCGTTTGGGATCTGGACCGGCACGCCCCCGCCCCTTGAGGTCATGAGGCGAGCGGCCCTTGCGTGCGATCGCTAGGGTGATCGCGGGTACCGCTTGGTATTTTCCAACCAGGATGTGGCGTAATCGTAGGGGCGACCGGCCGGTCGCCCGTGATCTTCCATGGAAAGCGTCGGCATATTAAAATGTTACGATTTTTAACAGCAGGTGAATCACACGGCCCCCAACTGACCGTGATCCTGGACGGATTTCCCTCGGGCGTCCCGCTGCGCGAAGAGGACATCGACGCAGACCTTGCCCGCCGTCAGGCTGGTGAAGGATCGGGCGGCCGCATGGCTATCGAGAAGGATCGGGTACTCATTCGCGCGGGGGTCATGGCCGGACGCACGACCGGAGGACCACTCAGCCTGGTCGTGGAGAACAGGGATTTCGGCTCCTGGCGGGATCGCGACATCCTGCCCATGACCGTGCCCCGGCCGGGCCATGCCGACCTGACAGCGGCCGTCAAGTACGGGTACCGCGATCTCCGGCTCGGGTTGGAGCGCGCATCGGCCCGGGAAACCGCAGCGAGAGTTGCCATGGGCGCGGCGTGCCGCATCTTCCTTGGTCAGTTCGGGGTCCTCGTCGGTTCGTACGTCGAATCGATCGGACCCGTGAAAGCGCGGATCGAGGGCGGCCTCGAGGACCTGTTCCGGAAGGCCGAGGACGATCCGGTGCGCTGCCCGGACGGCTCGGCGTCGGCTGAAATGGTGCAAGCCATCAAGCAGGCCCGCGCAGACGGCGACACGCTCGGGGGAATATTCCAGTGCGTGGCCCTCAACCTTCCACCCGGACTCGGCAGCCACGTTCAATGGGACCGCCGCCTTACGGGGAAACTCCTGGCCGCGGTGGGTTCGATCCCCGCCATAAAGGGCGTTGAGTTCGGGACCGCATTCGAAAATACGAAATGCCGGGGCACCGAACTGCACGACGCAATTGTGCCCGAACCGGCCCATGCCCTTACCGCAATCACCCGCGCCACCAACCGTGCTGCGGGCATCGAGGGCGGGATCACCACCGGCGCCCCACTCGTCGTGCGCGCGGCGATGAAGCCCATCAGCACGACCCTCAAGGGAATTCCTTCCGTCGATCTTACGACCGGGAAAGCCGTTCAGACGGTGTACGAACGGAGCGACATCTGCGCGGTCCCCCGCGCCGCCGTGGTCGCGGAGGCCATGGTGGCTTTTGTCCTGGCGGACGCGCTCATCGAGAAACTCGGAGGAGACGGACTCGAAGAGATGATGCCGCGCTTTCGGAGCCTCAGATCGGACAACCTCGCCGACCTCCCCATGGACAACAAGCCATGGCGATTCGGGTACCGGTGAGCCCATGGATCGGAACGGCAATCTCATACTCACAGGATTTATGGGGACCGGCAAGACCACGGTGGGGCGCCTGGCCGCAGAGCGCCTCGGATGGGACTTCATCGACACCGACACGCTCATCGAAGAGCGTGAAGGCAGGTCGATTCCTGAGATATTTCGCGAACCGGGGGAAGCCCACTTCAGAGCACTCGAAAAGGACCTGTGCGCTGAAATCTCCGGCAGACAAGGCATTGTGGTCGCGACGGGCGGTGGAATGCCGCTTGACCCCGACAACCGTAAAACCCTGAATTCGTCGGGAATCGTGGTGAGACTCCGCTGCGCGGTGTCCGAAATCGTTGCGAGAGTGGGAAACGGGTCGGAGAGGCCCCTGTTGTTTTCCGGTGACCTCGCGGGCCGAATTTCGGAGCTGTTGCGTGGCCGCGAACCTGCCTATGCCGCGCTCCCGTTTCACCTGGACACCACCGGCGCCTCGATTGACGACGTGGTGGAGTCTGTCCTCGGCATTGCCACGCGAGGCATGGGACGGTTCCAATTCCTCTCGGTGAATGTTCCGGGAGCAGGCGGGTACAGCATTGTCGTCGGCCCCGACGCGCTGAATCTGCTCGGCGACCTGGCACGGGGCCGCGGGTGGACGTCGAGGATTGCGGTGGTAACGGACGGAAATGTGGCTCCCCTGTTCCTGGACCGGACGATGTCGAATCTCGATAAAGGGGGATTCAGCCCGTTCGCGTGCGTCATGCCTCCGGGTGAGGAGAGCAAATCGCCTGCGCAGCTCCAACGTTTGTACGGAGCGTTTCTTGAGGGAAGATTGGATCGCCGGGGCGCGGTGGTCGCTCTGGGCGGCGGGGTGATCGGAGACCTGGCTGGATACGCGGCAGCCACGTACATGCGTGGGGTTGGGTTCATACAGTGTCCCACGACACTGTTGGCAATGGTGGATTCCAGTATCGGGGGCAAGACCGGGATAGACCTTCCCCAGGGAAAGAACCTCGTCGGCGCGGTGAAGCAGCCCGCGCTGGTCGTCACCGACACGGCCGCGCTCTCCTCGCTGCCCGGTGAGCAGGTGCGGATGGGAATGGCCGAGGCCATCAAACACACGGTCATTGACGACCCGGACCTGTTCGAGAGCCTCCTCGATTCCCGTGGGCCCCTTCAACCCGACGCCGGCCTTGTGGCACGCTCGGCAGCGGTCAAGATTCGAGTGGTGGAGCAGGACCCCTATGAATCGGGCCGCCGCGAGGTGCTGAATCTCGGACATACCGTCGGCCATGCGGTGGAGAAGTGCAGCCGATTTTCCATGGGGCACGGGGACGCTGTCTCGGTGGGACTGGTTGCGGCAGCGAGGATTTCGGAACGCATGGGCCTCTGCAGGAAAGGGCTGACCGTAGACGTCGAGTCCATCCTCACGCGGAACGGTCTCCCGATCCGCCACACGATGTCCCCTGACGAATTGGTCTTGGTCATGGCATCCGACAAGAAGACCGTCGAGGGGCGGGCTCGATTCGTGTTGATCAAGGATGTGGGGAAGGTGGAGCCGGGCTGGGAGGTCGATCCGCAGATCGTGCACGACGTGCTGAAAGAGATGCGGACCACGCCTGAGTGTTCCTAAGCGCTCCATTTCAGAAAGACGGTCACCCCATTCTCGTCCGGTGAGATTGCGTGGGATGAATACGAAGATCTTGGGTGGCCTACCAGAAAATGACGGGCAAGATGAAACTGTCTCAGAAACTGGCAAGCGGCGACCAACGGGAGCCGCCAATATATTAAGAGTTTTTGAAGAAGCACCGGGGAGGGACTTTTTGCAAAAAGTCCCTCCCCGGTGCTTCTTCCGAAGGAATTCCCATCATGAAAATCCTCGTGTTGCACGGCCCGAATCTGAATCTCCTTGGAAAGAGAGAACCCGAGATTTACGGGAAAACGACCCTTGACGACATCGATCGCCGGATGACGGACTTGGCCGCCGGACTGGGCATGGAAATCCGGTTTCTCCAGTCCAACCATGAGGGCGCCCTGATCGACGCGCTCCACGAAGCCATGTCGTGGGCGGATGGGATACTGATCAATCCGGGCGGCCTTACCCACACCAGTGTGGCCTTGCGGGACGCGATCGCGGCCACGGGTCTTCCTGCGGTGGAGGTGCATCTTTCCAACATCCATGCTCGGGAGCAGTTTCGACACCGGTCGCTGACCGCGGCCGTGTGCAAGGGACAGATCTGCGGATTCGGCGCGGACTCGTACGAACTGGGCCTCGAGGCACTGAAACGAATTTGCGAGCAAATTCGCCGGTGAGAAGCATTCTGTGTGATGGTTCGCCGCTCGAACGAGGAGCCGGAAATGGAAGCGACCTACGAGGATCTCTGCAATGTCCCGGAAAATATGACCGGCGAAATAATCGATGGCGAGCTCATTGTCACCCCGAGACCGGCCTGGAGGCACATAGACGTTGCGTCCTCTCTGGGAGGCGAACTGGTCCCCCCGTTTCGGTTCGGACGGGGCGGGCCGGGGGGGTGGCTCATCTATGATGAACCGGAGATTCACTTCGGAAAGAATGTCATCGTCCCGGATCTGGCAGGCTGGAGAAGAGAGAGGCTTGCTTTCCGGCTCGATGAGCATCGATTCACCGTTTCCCCGGACTGGGTCTGTGAGATTCTCTCCCCTTCCACGGCACGGAACGATCGGGTCAAGAAAATGCGGGTCTTCGCGCAGCACGAAGTGCAGTATGCCTGGATAATCGACCCGATTCTTATGACACTTGAAGTCTTCAAGCTCGAATCCGGCAACTGGACGGTTCGAGGTCTCTTCGCGGAAAACGAGAAGGTAAGAGCAGAACCTTTCGAGGAAGTGGAGATCGATTTGGGAAATCTTTGGCTTGAGGAGCCGGCCGCTGATTCAAGCGAGTCGATTGTTTAGGACGTCGTGGCGTAATTACGTTGACGTATTCAGGAAGCCGTATCACCCGATGGCATCGACCGCGCCGGTTGCCTTGGTGGGACGGCAGATGAAAGTGTCTCAGAAATCATTTCTCAGGGAGAATCGTGGCACGATCCGGAATCAGCGATTTCTTGGGTGGCCGGGACGTATAACGTCCGGTCCACCCAAGATCGTCGTATTCATCCGCAGCAATGACAGGCCCGGAACCTGTCATTGCATGCCGAAAGACTCCACCGCCGCGTCAGTGGGAGTTGGCGAAGAAGCGATTGTACGCATTCACGTATGCCCGGGCGCTCGCTTCGATGACGTCCGGACTCGTGCCGATGCCGGAATATACCGCATCCCCGATTTCCACTCGGACCATTGCTTCTCCTAAAGCATCTTTTCCCATGGTGACGGCCTTGAGATCATAATCCCTGAGGATTCCCTGCCGGCGGACGATGCGGTCGATGCACGCGAAGACCGCGTCCACCGGACCATTCCCCGCTGCCGCATCGGTGACCTTTTCGCCTTCTTTGACGAGCGTGACCGAAGCCAGGGGCGTCATGGTATTGCCGCTCATGATCTGCAGATTGTGGAAGGCAAATGTCTCCGAGATCTTGGTCAATTCGATCTCGACGATGGATTTCAGGTCCTCACTTCCGATCTCCTTCTTTCGGTCAGCCACGTTGAGGAATCGGTGGTAGATCCGCTCGAACTGGTCCTGTTCCAGGTTGTACCCCAGGTCGTTCAAACGATGCCGCAGCGCCGCGCGCCCCGACCTCGCAGTGAGCAGGATCTTGTTGCGGCGAATGCCTACGTCCTCCGGCTTCATGATTTCATAGGTGCTTCGGTCTTTGAGAACACCGTCCTGGTGAATGCCGGAAGAATGAGCAAACGCGTTGGCTCCCACGACGGCCTTGTTCGGCTGGACGGGCATGTTCATGAGCCGACTCACCATTCGACTGGTACGGTGGATCTCTTCGGTCCGGATGTCGGTGTGAGCGCCGTACGTTCCGTGACGTGTCCTCAGGATCATCACGATCTCTTCCAGCGACGCGTTTCCGGCTCGCTCCCCCGTGCCGTTGATCGTGCATTCCACCTGGTCCGCGCCGTTCCGTATGGCCGCCAGGCTGTTGGCGACCGCCAGGCCCAGATCGTTGTGGCAATGGACGCTCAGCGTGGCTTTGTCCAGGCCGGGCACGTGCTCCTTTAGTCTGCGAATGAGGTCCCCGAATTCTTCCGGCACTGCATAGCCCACGGTGTCCGGAATGTTGACGACGGTGGCGCCGGCATGGATCACGGCATCCACCACGCGGCAGAGATAATCGAAATCGGTCCTTGAAGCGTCCTCAGTGGAGTATTCGACATCCTCGCAGTATCGTTTGGCATAACGCACCGCGTCCACGGCCATCTGCAGCGCGCTCTCCCGGTCCTGCCGGAGCTTCTTCTGGAGATGAACATCGGAAGAGCCCAGGAACACGTGGATCCGGGGACGTCCGGCGTCTCTCACCGCCTCCCATACCGCGTCGATATCCTCATCCACGACCCGTGCAAGGCCTGCGATGATCGGCCCTTGCACCTGTTCGGCGACCGCCTTGACCGACCTGAGATCTTCAGGGGACGAGCAGGGAAAACCCGCCTCGATAACGTCAACGCCCAACTTGGCCAATTGGTGAGCGATTTCGATCTTCTGCCTCTTGTTGAGTTTTGCTCCGGGCACCTGTTCGCCGTCACGCAGGGTGGTATCAAAGACATGGATTTTGCGGCTCATTTCAGTATCCTTTCTGATTTTTCCATGGAGTTGTTTGCGCTTCACATCCCGTAGGTTTCCTTCCGCGCCATCACGTAAATCCAGCGGGCCATCGAGCCCCATGTCCCACCACCTCCTTTCAGATCTCCGAAATTCGGGTTGAGCACAAAAAAGAAAAAGGCCATGGGGATGGGACCCCATGGCCTTTGGTCTTTCACGAGCTTGAAATCCTTTATGTCACTCGTTCAGGAAAGGCATGAGGTCCCCGCGCCGTGCCACGAAGGGCGAGAAGGAGAAGCAGGAGTAGCAGGAGAGAAAACAACATGACCAATCCTTGTGCTTTCAAAATATAGCGATTCGTTGCCGCCAAATGCCTCTTGCTAAAACAACCGGAAACGGCCAAACGTTCCAAACGACCTCGCGAGCGGGCGTCCTGGAAGCTTGGCATTCCGTTTCTTGACAGATAACTACCACAGGCGAGAGTGAAAACACAACCCTGATTCGCATTCGTTTTGAAAACGGGAGTACTTGGCATGACTGTTTCGGTACCTCCAGGCAGCAAGCAGGTTCTGAAGTTTGAGCGCCGGGGACACCCGTGAGCCGCGCCCGGTTCACGCTGCACGGCCGTTGACAAACAGCTCCAGCCGCGAGATCTTATGCCATCGTCAGTGTGTGGCCGGAGCTCGAGGAAACGGCTCTCAGCCTGATTGAAGACCGTCTGCGCCCTTGCGTGAAAGGAATTACGGCACTTGAATACTCTTCAGCGAGCGGGAGAGAAGCACCCCGGTCAGTCACGGGAGCGCCTCTTTGAATGCAAGGTCTACTACGAGGATACCGACTGCATGGGAGTCGTGTATCACGCCAACTATCTGAAATATCTAGAACGGGCTCGAACCGAATATGTCGAAGACCGGCTCTCCAGCATTGCAGGGTACCACGATCGCGGGTACCTGTTCATGGTCCACAAGATCGAGATCGTGTTCCACGCGCCGGGAAGGCTTGGAGACGTGCTGACAGTCCGTACCTGGATCGACAGCACAACCCGCTTCCGCGTCGTGGCAAAGCAGATCATCATCAAGAAGGGCGAACCGAAAGACTATCTGGTGACAGCGACCGTCACTCTTGTGGCAGTGGGCGCCGACGGGCAATTGCGAGAAATTCCCGGTGAATTTCACGAACTGTAATCGTTCGGCGGAGCAGGACGGCCGTGCGAGGCAACGACGGAGGGAACGCTTGGTGAAATGGATTATCCGCGGTTCGGTCGCCGCTTTCCTGACGGCCACGGCAATGCTCTGCCTGCCCGTCTCTTCGGCGCGGGCGGACGGGACCGACGTTTTGATCGACAAGGTGCTGATCGCGTCCGGACTGGCCGGACAACTGGATGGACTGGCCGAAACGATTTTTTCCTTCGTTCCCGGTGACGCCTTCTCCGGCGAAAAGGAGGCCAGAAAGGCGGAGGCTTTCGTGAAGAAGGAAGCGGACGGAGACGTCCTGCTCGCCATGGTCAAGTCCGCGATGAAGGAGCATTTCGACAAACAAAATGCCGAAAAGGAGATCGAGTTCTTTTCCTCGCGGCTGGGAAAGAAAGTGAGCCGCCTTCAGAAGGCCGCTCTCGAGCCGGAGGCGCTCAGGCAGGCCCGTGAAGTCCGGAAGACCGTAGCGCTCGCTGACGAGCGTCGGCAGGCTGCGATCCGCAGAATCGTGAACGCCGAACGACTTACCGAAACCAATTCCGCGCTCATTCAAAACATGTTCAAGGGGCTCGTCGACGGGGCCCTCGGGACTGGGGAGAATTCTCCGGGAAACGACCGGGAGGAATTGAAACTGTCCGAGATTGACCGACGCCTGGGAGACGACGCTGTCGGAGAGGTGTCCACCATGGCCGTGGCGCACACCTTTCGCTCTCTGGACGACGACGACATGGAAGCCTTGGCTACTCACTACGAATCCGAGCAGGCCGAATGGTTTCGCAAGGCCGTGCGAAACGGACTTGGACAGGCAGTCTACCGGATCGGAAAGTCTCTCGGGGAAGCGATGAAAAACCAGCAGAGCCTGGCCGGCACGGAGAAATGACGGTGACCCGAGAGTTCGGTGAAAACCCAACGCTTACGCCATCGTCAGGTTTGCCGAACACTCGGCTGCGACCTGCGGAAGCCGCCCATAGAGCTGGAGCTCTTGAAGAGAGGGCCGCGGAGGGACCCATTGAAAAATGCCGCTTTCGACCGCAACCCAAACGCTACACAATAGCAACGCACTTTCCAACTCCTAACCCCACTTCTTGGTGGGTCAGGCATCTTGCCCGGCATTCGTGGACAGGCAAGATGCCTGTCCCACCAGAAGAAGCGCTGAACCGGCTCCCGAGCGTTTCTCTTATCGGTAAACGAAGAAATCGAAACCTCTTAATAAAAAGTCTCTCCGCGGCGCTGGCGGCCGCGCTCTGCGTGGCGCTTTGGGCGGCGCCCGCATTCGCGCTGGAACCGGGTTTCCAGCAGTACACCGATCCGGGAGCCCGGTTCACGTTTGAGTATCCGGCTACCATGAAAGTCGAGGCCCCCACGCCCGACGACGTGCGCATCTCCCATCTGAAGGCAGGCATCAGGATACGGGTCTTCGTCGAGAACAGGCAGCGCAAAACCCCTCTCCGGGCGGAAGAGCTCCTCAAAGCCTTCAAACAGAAGCTCTCGGAAGAAATGACGGACGTAAAATTTCTCGATGACGGCAAGCTGGCTGGGCTCGCGGGGTCGCAGGCGTACGTCATCTGCTCGTTCAAAAATAAGAAGGGCCTTCAACTCGTGCAGCTCGTGCAATATTATGTGGCACAGGAGCGCATTCTCCAGATGATCATCTCGGACGTTCCGGAGGGCTTCAAGAATCTGCTCAAAGTGATACGCACAATCCATCAGTCGCTCAGAATCTTGAAACCCGAATTGAAGTGAGCTTTCGAGCGACCGGGCCGGCTTCCGTCCTGGGAAGTCCTATGACGAGGGCCAGGTGACCGAACGATGAAGATACCGACTTCCCATTCCCGGCACTCTTCTCGTACTGCACCCGCTCCAAGCTGCAAGAAAGCGGCGACCAACGGGAGCCGCCGATATATTTGGAGTTCTTGGGGAGGGACTTTTTGCAAAAAGTCCCTCCCCGGTGCATTTTGACCGGAAAGGCTCTTTAATGTCCTTGTTTCGCCTCGCATCCGACTACGAGCCCCGCGGGGACCAGCCTGCGGCGATCGAAGCCTTGGCCCGCGGTGTCGACGGGGGCGTGCGGCATCAGGTCCTGCTCGGTGTGACCGGTTCGGGCAAGACCTACACCATGGCCAACGTCATCGCGGCCACGGGAAAGACCTCCTTGATCCTCGCGCCCAACAAGACGCTGGCCGCTCAATTGTTCAGCGAGTTCAGATCGCTCTTTCCGGAGAACGCTGTCGAGTATTTCGTATCCTATTACGACTATTACCAGCCCGAAGCCTACATCCCGCAGTCGGACACGTATATCGAGAAAGATTCCAGCATCAACGAGACCATCGACAAGATGAGGCATTCCGCCACGCGCTCGCTGCTCGAGCGGCGGGACGTCATCATTGTGGCGTCGGTGTCGTGCATCTACGGCCTCGGATCGCCGGAAGCGTACCACAACATGCTCGTACATCTTATCGAAGACCAGGAGAACGATCGCGACGAAGTGCTCCGAAAACTGGTCGAAATCCAGTACGAGCGGAATGACGTGGACTTTCATCGGGGAACGTTTCGGGTACGCGGGGACGTGCTCGAGGTCTTTCCGGCCTACGAAGAAAACGTGGCAGTACGCATCGAGTTCTTTGACGATCGCGTGGAAGGGATCTACGAGATCGACCCGCTCCGGGGAAAGGTCCAACGATCCCTGGACAAGGTCGCTATCTACCCGGCAAGCCATTATGTTACGGAACGGGCCCGGCTGCTGGAATCCGCGGATCTCATCCTCGAGGAAATGAAAGAGCGGGTCGAGCTCTTTCGGCAAACCAACCGCTTGATCGAGGCCCAGCGCATCGAGGAACGGACCCGCTTCGATGTGGAAATGCTCAAAGAGATGGGGTACTGCAACGGCATCGAGAACTACTCCCGGTACCTTACCGGCAGACAACCCGGCGAGCCGCCGCCCACACTTCTCGAATATTTCCCTGAGGACGGGCTCTTTTTCATCGACGAATCTCACGTGAGCGTTCCGCAGGTCGGGGGTATGTTCAGGGGAGATCGCGCTCGCAAGCTCAACCTGGTGGAATACGGGTTCCGGCTCCCGAGCGCGCTGGACAATCGTCCGCTTACCTTTGAGGAATTCGACTCGCACCTGAGCCAGGTAATCTATGTTTCCGCAACGCCGGGGGCGTACGAACTGGAAAAGGCCCAGGGGCACGTCGCCGAACAAATCATTCGTCCCACCGGCCTTATGGACCCGCAGATCGAGCTGCGTCCCGCGTCCGAGCAAGTGGACGACCTGCTCCATGAAATCCGCAAACGCGTCGATCTGGGCCAACGTGCCCTCGTGACCACCCTCACGAAGAAGATGGCCGAAGACCTGACGGAATACTACTCCGGCCTGGGCATCCAGGTCAGGTATCTCCATTCGGAGATTCACACCATCGAGCGCATGGAGATCATTCGAGACTTGAGATTGGGCGAGTTCGATGTGTTGGTGGGGATCAATCTCCTCAGGGAAGGACTCGACATACCCGAGGTCACTCTGGTGGCCATCCTCGACGCTGATAAGGAAGGATTTCTCCGTTCCGAGCGGTCTCTGATTCAGACGGCAGGGAGAGCGGCCCGAAACGTCGACGGCATGGTGCTGCTCTATGCGGACCGCGTCACGGAATCCATTCGCAAGGCCATGGACGAGACCAACCGCAGAAGAGTGCTACAGCTCGAGTACAATCGGGTCCACAACATCACGCCCGAAACCATCCGCAAGAGCATCACCGATGTCCTGACCTCTCTGGCGGAGCAGGACTACGTGACGGTGGAGATCGAACGGAGCCCGCTGTTCCCTGATGTCACGGTGGATCAAATCCCCAAGCTCATCGAGGATCTCACCAAGAAGATGTTTGCCGCGGCTCGGGATCTGGAATTCGAGAAAGCCGCGGAGCTGCGGGATCAAGTCAAGGAGCTGGAAAATACTCTTATCCGCTATGGCCAGCCATCAACGCCGCCGATGAAGACTGAGCCGAAGGGGAAGGGAACTCACAAGGCCCAGTCGAAACGAGCGTCCTCCGGCAAGAGCACTGAGGCCGGTTCCAAGGGAATGCCGAAACGTCGAAAGGCGTCAGCGTAATCGCGTGTCTGACGGGTCCGAAGAAGCCCTTTGGCGACTGTTCGCCGCGGAGCCGCAGGAGGCCGCAGAGATTTGAACGGACGATTTCCGGAAGGTCATCAGCAGATTGTACAGATGCACACCGATAGAAGAGGGGGGGACCTCCTCATGTTCTCTTGAATCTGCGGCCATCGGCGTAATCTGCGGATGATTCCTCTGTTAACCGGTCCGGAACGAGATGATCGATCATGAACGAACGGCAGGCAGAACCTACCGAAGACATTCCGCTGCGGTGGCGGTGGCTCCTCGATGTGACTCCCGAGGATTTGGCAGACGGCACGCCCGATTTCCTTCCTGCCTATGCCGCTGGAGGATTGTACGTGACCGAGAATATCGTGTCCGTCAGCCACTTCTTGAACGCCTGATTGTCGCTGAACTGCTTGAAGAGCTCCGTATGGTCGGTAAACAGGTCGAGGATGACTCTCCTTAATGCCCTGTCATGCTCGATACGGGCATTCTGCTTATCCGAGTTCTTCATGGCGTTTTGATAAGCGGTGTCCGCCGCGACCTTGAGAGGGATCTCTTCGGCAATGACCCTTCGGATCTTGTCCTCGTCTTTCCAGTCGATGTTGCCGAACTGCTCATTGAATGTCCGCAAGATATTGCTCAAACGGTCGAGCTCGAGCTCGGGGATGTGCCCCCCGCCACTCGCCGGAACCGGGCCGATCTCGGCGTCTTCGTCCGCCAGAGCGATGTTCATGGATGCCTGGACTTCCACACGGTAACTTTCCATGTCAATGGCTTCGAGGATTCCTTTGGAAAGATCCTCTTCTTTGGGAGCCGGCAGCTTCGGGACCAAGAAGTTGAGAAAGATAGAAAGCTTCTCCCAAGAGGCGTTGGAATAGGGCAATATGGATGCCAGGAAGCCGTATGTGCGCGTGAATGCCTTCGCCTTACTCTTGAAATCCACCTGCCCGTCTTCGTCCAGGGAGTCCAAGTAGGTGGCGACACATGAATCGAGAATCGGGTCGAGCTTGTCCCGGTCCGCGCCACCGAGGTATCGCTCCACGAAATCCGCCACCGAGGCGTCATCGTAGATCTGGCACCTATCCAGGTCGGCCTTGAGATCGTGCAGCTTGTTGGGGTCCGTCTCTTTGCTCAGCATGGTCGTGCGGTAGTACGGCTCAAAGGCAGCCTGAATCATGTCTGAATCATTTTGGAAGTCCAGAACAAACGTGTCGTACTTCTTGGGGTATGCTCGGTTGAGGCGGGACAGCGTCTGAACGGCCTTGATGCCTGAAAGAATTTTATCCACATACATGGTGTGAAGAAGTGGCTCGTCATATCCTGTCTGAAATTTCTCAGCGCAAATTAAAAAGCGGTAAGGATCTTCTGCGAAACGGTCCGGTATGAGATTGCTTTGGAATCCATTCAGAGATGCCTCGGTCACCCGCTGCTCTTCATAATCATGTTCTCCCGAGAAGGCTACGATAGCTTGCCACGGGCTCTTGCGCTCCTTCAGGTAGTCACGGATCGAATGAAAGTATTGAATCGCTCGTTGGATTCCCCCGGTAACCACCATAGCCCGTGCCTGCCCGCCGATCTTGGTCTTGGCGAGCACTTGATCGTGGAAGTGATCCACCATGATCTCAGCCTTTTCCCGGATGGCATGGTGGTGGGATTCTACGTAGTGACGCAACTTCTTTTGGGCCTTCTTGGAGTCGAACTCCGGGTCGTCCTCGATGGTCTTGGCGATCCGATAATAGCTCTGCACCGGCGTATAGCTCTTCAGCACATCCAGGATGAATCCCTCATCAATTGCCTGTTTCATCGTGTAACTGTGGAATGGCCTGTGTTTCACGACGTCGCCTTCGGGCCACGGTTCGCCGAAAATTTCCAAAGTTTTGTTCTTGGGGGTTGCAGTGAAGGCAAAATAGCTCGCATTGGGGAGCATCTTGCGAGCTTCCATGATGCGGTTGATGGCGTCTTCGACGGTTTCCTCTTCCTCCTCCGCGCCTTGCTCCGAGAGAACGATGTTCATCTTGGCCGCAGCGCGCCCCCCCTGACTGGAATGGGCCTCGTCAATGAGTATGGCGAAGGAGCGCCCCCGGTGCTCGTTGCCGATGGCATCCAGAATGAACGGGAACTTCTGGACCGTTGTAATGATGATTTTCTTACCGCTTTCCAAGAAGCCCCGGAGTTCTCCCGAATCCTCCGCATGGCCCACCACTGACCGGACTTGTGCGAACTGCCTGATGGTATCGCGGATCTGCCTGTCCAGCACCCTACGATCAGTGACCACAATAACCGAGCTGAAGATCGGGGTGCTTTCTTGTTCCAGCCCCACAAGCTGATACGCCAACCATGCGATGGAATTGCTCTTGCCGCTGCCCGCAGAGTGCTGAATAAGATATCGCCTTCCGGGTCCGGCTGAACCGGCATCGGCCAAAAGTTTGCGAACCACGTCCAGTTGGTGGTAACGGGGGAAGATCTGAAGGTGTTTCTTCCTCCCGGTCTTCTGGTGCTCCTCTTCCACGATTTGGGCGTAATTCTCCAGGATGTCGGTGAGACCTTCAGGCGAGAGAATTTCGCGCCACAGATAGTCGGTTTTCAGCCCGGTCGGATTCGGGGGATTGCCCGCCCCATCCCGGTAACCCTTATTGAACGGCAGGAACCATGAATTTTCGCCTTTCAAATGCGTGCAGAACCGGACTTCCTGATCGTCCACCGCGAAGTGCACCAGACAGCGACCGAACTGAAAGAGCAGCTCTCGTGGGTCTCGATCACGCTTGTACTGCTCTTCCGAGTCTTTCGCCGTCTGCTTCGTCAGGTTGTTCTTGATCTCGAAGGTTGCCACGGGCAGACCGTTGACGAAGATGGCAAGGTCAAGAGCGAGCTGGGTTTCGTCGTTGCTGTACCGGAGTTGACGAGTGACGCTGAAAATGTTCTTCGCAAAGAGCTCCGCTGCCTTGACGTTTCCAGGCGTGGGCGTACCGTAGAACAGTTCCACAACAGCCGGGCCATGTTGGATACCTTTGCGAAGCACGTCCACGACTCCCCGCTTCTGCTTTGCGATTTCCCTCTGGAGTCGTGCCAGAAAGCCGAGCCGTGCGGGACCTTCAGAGGCGATGCCCAATTGCTCGACGACTTCACGCTGGGTATCCTGCAGGAACTCGAGCAGCTTGGCGAAATCCACCGCGTGGGCGCGGTCGTAGTCCTTGGGATCGCCCTGTACGTAGCCGCCCGCCTCGCTGGTCAGGTATTCAACAATCAGAGCTTCCAGTCCCCTTTCGCTGGTGTCGGTCGTCATGTCTCTTCCCTATGCAGCATCGGCTAGAACCACAGAGAATTCATCCGGACGGGACCAACGTGTCACCGTGGAAAGTTGTTCCGCAAGACGAAAATCCTCATCGCTCCAGATATCGGTCGTGTCGTCGAACAAAGAAACGAACTTGAGAGCTTCCGGTCCCACGGCCAAGTGGTTCAGATCATACCAGGCCGTGTGGACGTGATTTACGACCGCGCGGGCAGCGGATTTGCTGCCGGTTGAAAGAACATAGACCAGCGAGCTGCGGCGCAGGGTACGGACGTGAAAATCCGGCGTCCAGACTTTTCCCGAACGACCGGCGAGTTTCCCGGCCCGATCGAATTGGAAATTTCGTTCCGTCAGGTAGTCCGACACTTCATCCACAACAGATTCGACGGCACGCGTGCGGAAGGTGAACCAGAGGTCGGACACACGCAAAGCCGCCTGGGCCACACGCAATACCACGGCGGCGAGCGAGTCCCCCGGTCGGCATCGCGCCTGCAACATGCCCCGATAGAGCTCCACGCCATGGGTTAGGCAAACGTCTTCAATAAGGGCCTTCTGTTTCGGCGATCGTTTCGGCGAAACCGATTGCATTCGCAACCAGCGGGTGGTCTCTCCCAAATCCGATATCGTCACGATGTCGCCCTCAACATGGCAGAAGAGGTCAATGATATCACCGTCAGGATAAAGGTGCGGCGTGCGCACTCGGAGGAATTCGCCTTGGTCACGACACGTGAACAAGTCACCCAATCCCTCTTGTATACGGCTGCAACTCGGCATTTGATTCATCCGAACAAATCTCCTTGGCGTACCGGTGGGGCCTTGAGCACTCCCTCGTGAATCAATTTCGCCTCTGAGCAAAATTCGCGCCAGACTGCGGTAGGGTCCGATGCCGCGGCAGCGATGTCATCGGGGACATACGCCTCCTTGTCACGGAGTAGCTCGCTCCATTGGTGCTTGTGCTTTTCACCGACCTGATCGCACGCCGGATTGTGGTGGGCTTTGCCCAAGTCCAGGCCGTATACCCTACCGGCAGTCTTCAGTATCATCACATAGGACAAAGCTGGGATCAACGGATTGTAGCTTGCTCGGATGAAGAGCGGCCAGCCGCTGTCAGAAATGACTTCAGCGCGAAACTCAAGCGATGGCGAGTGGTCTTCATCCTCCGACCAAACAAGGTCGCCCACGATCCGCTTTGATCATCCCCCAGGATTGCCGAAAACTCGGCGTTCGTAAGCGTCATGGACTTTCCTCCGAGTCATCGGTATCGTCATCGAACGGGTCCGAGGAGTCATCTTCGGTCCTCTCAGACTCCGTCCCATTTTCGGCTTCCATGAAGTCCAGATCTTCGAGGGCTTCTGTTTCATCTGCCGCGGGCATCTCCACTCCACGGACGTCCTGCTTGCCCGCGACCACATCCGCGATGAGGCGGGTGGGGTATTCACGCAGAACGTCTATGTTGCGAAGAACCTTATTGATTGCTTGCTCCAAACCTACTAGTTCATGATCGAGGAATTGGGCAATTTTCGCTTGTTCCCCGGGTTGGGGACGGGCAACCTTGGTGTCGTGCAAGTCCTTTGGATCGCCCTGGACGTAGCCGCCCGCAGTGCTGGTCAGGTATTCCACGATGAGGCTCTCAAGGCCCTTCTCAGTCGTGTTGGTCGGCATTCTCAGTCTTCTTTCCAGAAGCGGGAGGCGCTCCCCCTTTGGCAGAGTTTTGATAAAAGGACAATCCGTGCTCCGGATTTTAACAAAAGCAAGTGCTTGAAAAATCTTCAGATGATGATTTCACTGGTCGGCGCTCTTTTGTTCAATCGTGGCTCTCTTTTGTTGGACTGACGTACTGATCGGCAATCACCCAGCGGGATCGTCTCTTGCTGCCGATATTTCGGATTGCGCCGTTGCCCGAGAGTTCCGATATGAGGTTGTGGACCCTGTTTTTCTTCTGTTTTTCGGTCAAGACTTCCGGCAACTTCTCCAAGAGCAACTCGTCGATCCTCCCCCGGCTCACCGGCCCATGCTCCTGAATCATCTTGAACATCAGGTCAAGGTACCACCGCTTGTCGAATCCTTTGTCAAGGGTGTGCCGTGCCTCATGGCCCGTGATCCTCGCTACGTGAGCAGCAATAATGAGATTCGGATACCGTCCCTCCACGAGTCCCTCTGCTTTGAGTCGGTTATGCTCCTCCTTCGTAATCTGGAGGCGCTTCTGAACCTTGTCCAGCAGCATGACCTGCCACAACTCCAAACCGGACCGTTCCATCAACATGCGACTGTACTGTTCGTCCAAGATTTCTCCCAGCACCGTTACCGCGACGCGGTCCGGGTCCGACAAGTCATAGTCCGGAAGGGGGAAGAAACGCTCGATCTGAAGTCGGAACATCCTCTTTATACCGCCCCCCTGAGTGTCGATCATGTTCAAGTTAACCATGGCATCAGCGAGGAACGGATTCCTGTATATCTCCTGCGGCGCGTCTTGATGGATGACTTTATCGACGTCTCCTGGAAGAAAACTGCCGACATTCGTGAGCAGTATGGAATTTGGGCGCTCCACAACATTGATCCGTCCTCTCAGGCCGTAGTCTTGGTGGGCAATGCAATTGTGGAGAGCCTCTCGGATCACCCAGGGGTCATACTGCGTGATTTCCTGAGGGAACAGCGTGCCGCTGGGGAGTGTCCGCAGGGTAAGATTCCGGATCTTCAGCAACACCCTATCGACCTGCACAATAAACGGTGGACCGAAGTGTTCGTAGTCCAAATCTTGGTTGCGCGCGTCCTTGAGAAACCAGGAAATCTTGGCAACAGCAGGCGCCAGGAGAGTTGCGGATTCAGGTTTTCCGAGCAAAAGAACGGCCGTATTAGTCACGGCGCCGTGGATGGTCAGTTTGGCTTTGTTGAGAAATGTGCCGTCATCCCAGGCGCCGACTTCTTCGCTTTGGCCCGGATGCTTTATTTTGAACTGATTTCGGGCTTTAACAAGCGCTTCCGGGTCCAGGTCGGCAAGGGCGGCCCGTTCGCAGATCCCGGCAGACCAGTCAATTCGGCATGCCCAGATCGCGCGAGCCTTTCCAGGATGCTTTGACAGCTCGGTCTTGCTTGAGCCCACGCGGACAAATGCCGTCCCATAGAACCGGACAGGTTCTCCTCGTGCGACGCCGATCTCGAAGATCACCACCCTTCCATCGGGGTGATCTATGATGCGGGTTTCAAAGCCTATGTTCGGCTGAAGCCCCGTACTCAGCCAAATGAGCAAGTCCTGGTTGCCTTTCGCCTTCACCGTATACGGATCAAACTTTGTCCCGACAACATCATGGGTAGCATCTTCAATTCCGAACACCAGGTACCCCAGGGCCTTTCCGGCCAGACATGCAGAATTCGCCAACGCTGAAAAATACTCCCCGATGAGCCGAGGCTCGTAGTTGCTGTCCTTGAATTCCAGCCATTCGACTTCGTTCGGCTCACTGCGGAGTCGGTCCACGAGAGCGATGAGCTCCTCGTTATTCATCGACCTCCTCCTCAACGTTGTCGAGCTCCTCGGCTTCGGTCTCCTCAAGGGCCTCCAGGTCTTCCGATTCGGTCTCATCCAGGGCAGGCAACTCCACGCCGCACACGTCCAGCTTGCCGGTCACCACGTCGGAGACGAGGCGGGTGCGGTATTCGCGTAACAGCTGAATTTGGCGCCGAGCATTCGCAGTCGCTTGCTCGATACTTCCACATCGCTCTGAGACATATTGCTCTATTTCTATCTGTTCGCATTGGGGGGGCAGCATGATTCTGTAATTCTTGATTCGCTCGACATTGATGTGAGGCGCAGTCGCCCCAATCACGTCAGCAGCGGCTTGAGCGTAGACGTGGGGACAATTGAGTTGCCACATTATGAAGGCACTGTGATGAGTACTGCGGATACGAAAAACCATCATTCTCTGGGATATGCACAGATCCGGTCCGTTCGGGACGAGTGCGGCAAGACCGTATCGTTCGCCCTCGCGGGTGTATAGGATGTCGTCATGCTTTGGGACTAATCGGGTCGTCCAGATTTCATATTGTTCTCGGGAGACCCTCTTGGCGGTCTCCAGCCTAAGATTGCCGGGCTCAACATCGGCCGTACGTACGGCCGGATACTCGCCATCCGGTATGTATACGGGAGTGGCATGAATGCAGTCCACAATATGAGTTGTTTCGAACTTGAGCCGGGAATGCCGCCAATGCTCGGGCACTTCCCCAAGCCACTCAATTCCCGACGGCTTGAGCCGCACATTGGGATCGAGCCCCCGCGTCACGGCCTGATTGATGATGACCTGTTTCTGCTCGTTCAGCAACTCGATCAGACGTCGCTTGGAACGGATAACGCGATCGATGCTGCGGTCGAAATGGGAGAGGAAACTGGCGATGGCGGTTTGTTCCGAAACGGACGGAAGTGCTGCCACCCGCTGGTATGCGTCCTCACGATCAAGGCCTGGCACAGCAGAGTCTTTGGAGATCTCGTCGAGTCTTAGGCAACACAAGAGGTAGTACAGCCATCTCAAATCGACGGCTGTAAATCGACCATCGACAAAAAACGTTGTGTCAATTGCATATACTGGGACAGATGAGAAGTTCACTTTACCGAAGGAGCCCTTTCGGCCGATGACAATACAAGGGGCTTGCGTGTTAGAGAAGGAGTGAGAGCCAATACGACCATTGGAGCCAAAGACAGGCACAGATCCTTCATTTCGAGTCCCAGTTGGGAGGGAATCACCATAGGCCATTCGGCAAAGCGCCTTCAACCGCAGCACATCCCAATGCAGTGGAATATCTCCTAACGAGGTCACTCCTGAACGCTTGTATTCCGGATATGGCTTGAGCATCAGGCTCATCCCAAGCCCTCCACATCCATGAGGATCTGCTCAAGCAGCCCTTCGCTTTCCTTTTCCAGCGCCTCGATGTCGGCACGGATCTCTTCCAACGTTCGCAAAGGCTGCGGCTTGTAAAAGTATCGTGTGAACGAGATCTCGTAACCGATCTTGGTAGCGGATGGGTCGATCCACGCGTCAGGCACGTGCGGAAGCACCTCTCGGCGAAAAAATGCCTCAATGCCGCCGGGCTCCAGCAGCGGAACCTGCTCGCTGTCTCGCAGCTCGGTGTCCGGTTCGTATTCGAGTATGCACGGCTTGCCCTTTACGATGCCTTCGTAGCGCCCGTGCAATGGGTCGGGCTTTGCTTTGCCCGGCTTGTGAATCTTGTCGATCACGGGCGGCGCTGTCTCCACTCGCCAGCTCACGGCTCGGAGAATAATCTTCAGCTCCGGTGGACTAATTCTGAGGTGAAGCCGTTCAACCGCTGCCGTCACGGTGTCGCGAAAGACGTTGTGATCTTCAAAGAGCGCTTCGCCAATTTCACGCCGGAGCGCATTGCCCGTCTCGAAGAGACGCGCATCGCGCTCCCAGCTTCCTTGGTTGAGGAGCTTCCTCTTCTTCTTGTCTGGCAGTCCCTTCCTTCTGTCTTCCTCATCTTCGGAGGCATCCTCGTCGCCGCTCCCGCCCCATTCTCTGAGCATCATTTCGAGCTCGGGTCTCACGCTCATGAAGTCTTTGGAAAGCGGTTCGCCAAGGCGGCGGTAGAGCTCGGCACGAATCTCATGGTCCCCTGAGGCGAAGCGGAGGGGCTGGACTGCCTTGCGGGTGAACTGGCTGTGCAGCCTCAAAGGGCGCTCAACCCTGATCTTCCAGTACCCGAAAGCAGCGTTCGGAAATATTTTGGACTGTTCCGTCTCCTCGAAATCGAGGTACGTGGCGCAGATCCGGGCAATATCATCGCGGGACAGCTCACAGTTCTTCTTGCCCAAGTTCTTTCGCAGGGGTTCGAACCATTGGGTGGCGTCGATGAGTTGAACCTTACCCTTGCGGTGTCTCGCTTTGCGGTTCGATATCACCCAGATGTACGTGGCTATGCCGGTGTTGTAGAACATGTTCAGAGGCAGGGCGATGATTGCTTCCAACCAGTCGTTCTCGATGATCCATCGACGGATGTTGCTTTCGCCCTGACCAGCGTCTCCGGTAAACAGGGAAGAACCGTTGTGAACCTCTGCGATGCGGCTCCCCAATTTCGTTTTGTGCTTCATCTTGGAGAGCTTGTTCACCAGGAACATAAGCTGGCCATCGCTGGAACGGGTGATGAGCTTGAATGCAGGATCACCTGGATGCTCAATGACAAAACGGGGGTCTGTCACTTCGTTCTTGCCGCCCATGCGCTCGAGATCCATCTTCCAGCTCTTGCCATAGGGCGGATTCGAGAGCATGAAGTCGAACTCGCGAGACGGGAAGCCATCCTGGGAAAGGGTTGATGCAAGGATGAAGTTCTCCGCCTCCGTTCCTTCTCCCTTGAGGAGCAAATCCGCCTTGGTTATGGCATAGGTCTCCGGGTTCACTTCCTGACCATAGAGATGGATAGAGACTTCCTTACCGTGCTCACGCGCCAATTCCGACAGGCGCTCTTCGGCCACGGTCAACATCCCGCCGGTGCCGCACGCGCCGTCGTAGAGAAGATACGTGGCGGATTCGATCTGGTCGGCAATGGGGACCAGGATCAGCTCAGCCATGAGCCGCACCACGTCGCGTGGAGTAAAGTGCTCGCCCGCTTCCTCGTTGTTCTCCTCGTTGAATCGGCGGATGAGCTCCTCAAAGATCGTGCCCATGCCGTGGTTGTCCAGTGCGGGAAGTCGCTCGGTGCCGTCACTGTTCAGGATTGGCCGAGGTCCCAGGTTAATGGAGTGGTCAAGGAACTTCTCGATGAGACTGCCGAGGATGTCGGCTTCGACCAGGGTAGGGATCTGGTTACAGAACTTGAACTTGTCGAGGATCTCCTTGACGTTGGAAGAGAACCCATCCAGGTATGCCTCGAAATCGGCTTTGAGCTGCTGGGCCTTGGCACGAGAGCGAAGGTCTCGCAAGGTGAAAGGGGACGCGTTGTAGAATGCCTGCTGCGCCTCGTTTTGTAGCGCGGCTTCCTTATAAGCGATTCCCTGTTTGTCGAGCTTTTCCTGCATGGCGAGGACTGCCGGCTTGGTTGGTTCCAAGACCGCGTCGAGACGGCGAATGACCACCATTGGCAGGATAACGTCACGATATTTCCCACGAACGTACACATCCCTCAGCACGTCGTCCGCAATTCCCCATATGAAGTTGGCAATCCAGTTCAGGTTGTTATTGGCCATCCGCCAGTCCTCAGCCTTCCTCGATTCCGGCCCTCGCTCCTGAAAAGATTCCTCAAGTGTGTGTGCGCCGGTCTTTCGGGCGGCCCCACGCTCACTCTGTCGCCATCACGCCTATGTAGGGGCTCATTAGTCCAATCGTAGAGCGTCGCGCCCCGACGATTCACGGTCAAGCGAAATTTGAGCCCAGAATCAACGGTCTACTTTTGCCACGGTACCGGTATGGGCCTCGATCGGCTCTCGTAATCGGCTGATAGCAAGAGGCGCACCGCAAGAACGGGGCCGGCGCCACGTCCTCAGCAAACGTATGTGTCACCGTCTCAATTCGGGGCGTTTTTGGACGAACCATCAACCAGAGTTAGACTCAGCCCCCTCCATGCGCCACCCTCCCCTGTGGCCGCTTTCAGCCCTAATCCCACCGCCAAGCCTCCTATTCAGAAACTTGAGGTGTACCCCTCTGTCACGAGCTGCTGAAATTCGCGCGTTTCCCCACGAAATTTCCCTGGAGAACGACCCGCCCCTTGTGCCATAATGCTCAATTCGCAAAATCGCCGAACATCCGAGAAGAGGTGCATCATATGCATGTGGGCGTGATCGGAACCGGGTACGTAGGACTCGTAACCGGGGTCTGCTTTGCTGAAATGGGTAACGACGTCACCCTGATGGACATTGATGAGTCCAAGATCAGCGCTCTCAACGAGGGCCGGGTTCCCATCTACGAGCCGGGGCTCCAACAGATGGTCGCTCGGAACGTGGCCGAAAAGAGGCTTCGGTTTACCACGGACCTCAAGTCGTGTGTGGAGAGCTCTTTGATCAATTTCATCGCTGTCGGCACTCCCGCGGATTCCGATGGCAGCGCGGATCTCCGTCAGGTTTTTGCCGTAGCGGAGAGCATCGGTCGTGCGATCAACACGTATAAGATTGTGGTCACCAAGAGCACGGTTCCCGTAGGAACCACCCACAAGATATTCGAGATCATAGGCCGCGTCACCGATCACCCCTTCGACGTGGCGTCCAACCCGGAATTTCTCAAAGAAGGTAACGCCATCGACGACTGCATGAAACCCGAGCGGGTGGTGATCGGAGTCGATGACGTGAGACCCGGCGAGATACTCAAAGAGCTGTACAGCCCGTTCGTTCGGACCGGCAAACCCTTTCTCGTCATGGACGTGGCGTCCGCTGAGATGACCAAGTACGCGGCCAACGGCTTTCTCGCCACTAAGATATCATTCATGAACGAGTTGTCGCGCCTGTGCGAGAAAGTGGGCGCAGACGTCGAAATGGTGCGGGCAGGGATTGGCTCCGATCCTCGGATTGGATCTCAATTCCTCTTCGCGGGCATCGGGTACGGCGGGTCGTGCTTTCCCAAGGATGTCGACGCGCTGGCACGGACCGGCGCTCATCAAGGCGTGAACCTGAGAATCCTGGAAGCGGTTCAGGAGGTGAACAGGACTCAGCGGGATATCTTTGTGGATCGTATTGTGGGGCACTATCCCGGCTGCGACGTTGAGGGAAAGCTCTTTGCGCTGTGGGGACTCAGCTTCAAGCCTCGGACCGATGACATCCGCGACGCTCCGGCCTTGGATCTGGTGAGAACGTTACTCCAAAAAGGCGCGCGGATTCGGGCTTTCGACCCGGTGGCCATGGAAAACGCCGGAAGAATCCTCGGAGACTCCATCGATTATGCGGCCGGCAACTACGACTGCCTCGAAGAAGCGGACGCCTTGATCATCGTTACTGAATGGAACGAGTTCCGCTATCCGGACTTCGAAAAGATCAGAGAGTTACTCAAGGAACCTGTCATTTTCGACGGCAGAAACCTGTACGATCCGCGCAGAATGGCCCAGCGGGGATTCACCTATTACAGCGTCGGCAGGCCCTGCATTCGCCCCGAAGCTCGTTGATTTCAAGAGAGGCGCCTTCATCGGGAATCCCGGACGGGACGGAGGCGGAAACGGACTGATGCCCAGTCGAAAAATCAAAGTGAAGGAGCTGATCCATTTCATACGCAGCGGCATAAGCCGCCGGGATCTGATGCTGAAATTCGACGTCACCGATCGAGAGTTGGCCGCGATGCTCAAGAGGTTGTTCGATGCCAAGATTGTGGTGTTGTCCGAGATCAGCCACTTGCTGCCCAGTTTCGGAGGCCCCGCTGTACCGGTGTTCGAATGCCCGGAATGCGGATATACGGCTCCCGAGCACTTTGACGAATGCCCGCGATGCGGAACGGTTGTCGCCACCATCGAAGAAGACGAAGAAGGCGGGACAACAGTCGAAATAGTTTCATTCGACCGCGGCGAGCACGTCGAAGAGCACGAAGAACCTCCGGAGCAATCCGTGGCACAGCCTCCGAGAGCTCCCATCGCGAAGACCGCACATCCTCGGCCGGAGGCCACACCACCCAAGCCGAGTGACGGCCCCTTTGTGGCCATGTTCCGGTCGAACATGCAACGGACCGGCCTGTTCCAGGGGGCGGGAGTTCGTCGCCTCCGGGGGCTGAAATGGCGATTCCGGACCGGAGGATGGGTATCCTCGTCTCCCTGCGTCGGGCTTGGCGCCGCGTTCGTCGGAAGCTGGGACGGCAATCTCTATGCGGTGTCTCTGGCAACGGGGCGGGAGATCTGGCGGTTCACCACCGCCGGTCCGGTCCAGGGATCGCCCGCGGTGGTGATGAACAAGGTCTATATCGGGACATCCGATGGAATCTTCCTTGCCCTGGACGAGAATGCCGGGAGGCAATTCTGGAGCTTCCACGCGGTGGGAACCATCTCTTCTTCGCCGGCTGTGAGTGACCGGGTCGTCTATTTCGGCTGTTCCGACGGATGCCTCTATGCGCTGGAAACGATTACCGGCCGGCCCCGATGGAAATGCAAGACCTCAGGGCAGGTGTCGTCGTCTCCTGCGGTCAGTGACGGCGTCGTCTGTTTCGGCAGCTATGACGGGTGTCTGTACGGGCTCGTGGCCGACAGCGGCCACGAGCTCTGGAAATTCAAGACATCGGCTCCCATTTCGGGCTCACCGGCAATTTACGCCGGCGTGGTCTATTTCGGGAGCTGGGATGGAACCCTCTACGCTCTGGACCTGGTTTCCGGCAGGGAGAAATGGAAATTCAATACCGGCTCGAAGATAAGCTGCTCGCCTGCCGTGGGCTGGGGGAGAGTCTATGCGGGAAACTGGGACGGATACTTCTTCGCGCTGGATCTCAAAAGCGGCCAGGAGCTCTGGAGAATTCGCACGGTGGGGTCGATCTCGTCATCTCCCGCGGTTGATGACGGCACGGTCTATTTCGGAAGCATGGACCGGACGCTCCATGCGGCCGACGCTAAGAACGGGCAAGAGATTTGGAAATTCGGCACGGCCGGGTCCGTGAACTCGTCTCCGGCCCTCTTTGGCGAGACGCTCCTTTTCGGCAGCGACGACGGAAACCTCTACGCCCTCACGTGATACCGGCTCCCGAACCCGACAGAGCTCCGCGCGTCGGCCTCACCCCTCGTCTTCGCTCAGAACCTCTCTCTCCGGCAACGGCGGAAGGGAGGCGAGATCTTCGAGCCCGAACACATCAAGGAATCGCCGCGTGGTCCCGTAGAGCAGGGGTCGTCCGGGAATGTCCTTCCTCCCCACTACCGCCACCAGATCGCGATCGTGCAGACTCTTGATGGTTCCGGCGCTTTCCACCCCGCGGATCTGTTCGATTCGGCCTCTCGTGATCGGCTGGTTGTAAGCAATGATCGCAAGGGTTTCGAGAGCAGCCCTGCTGAGGCGGGAGGGTCTCGCACTCTTCAATTGAAGAATCCAGGCCGCAATCTCGGGCAGGGATCGGAACTGATACCCGCCCGACACCCGAGCCAGGACAAAGCCTCTCAAACGCTGGGAATATTCCTGCTCCAGCTCGTCGAGAGCTTTCTGAATATCCGCCTTGGACGCTTCTCCCACCACCTGCGCGATGGAATCCGCGCTCAACGGTTCCGAATGAGCAAGTATCAAACCTTCCACGATCGATTTGAGCAGGTTGGCGTCCACGCGAAACTGATAGCACACTCCCGCGAACGGATCAAATTCCGTGGAAGCGGAAAACCCTGTCCAAAGAACTGATTGCCGGTAGCCGTTTAGCGGGAAAGAGGAGCTCTCCGCGGTGAACAATTACGATTGCCGAGGCTTTTGTGATAAGATACGGTCCGAATTGAGATCGAAAATCCATCCCAACCTCGAGGAACCTCACATGAAGTCCATCGAAGACAACCCGGAGGGGATCTCTCGGGCCGACATCGTGGTCGGACTCCCCTCCTACAACGAGGCGCAGTCCATATCCTTTCCGACTCGGCAGGTGGACAAGGGACTTTCCAAATACTATACCGAACGTTCGGCCGTCATCGTCAATTGCGACAACCATTCTCCGGACGGAACCCGCAAGGCGTTCATGGATACGGTCACCAGGACTCCCAAAATCTATCTGTCTACCGAGAACGGTGTCCGGGGCAAAGGGAATAACCTCAAGAATCTGTTCGCCAAAGCGTTGGAGTTGGAGGCCAAGGCGGTAATCGTGATCGACGCGGACCTGAAGAGCATTACCCCGCTTTGGATACGAAACTTCGTGGAACCGCTCTTCGAGAATTATCACTTCGTGGCGCCCCTCTATGTGCGCCACAAGTACGAGGCGACCGTCACGAACAACATCGCATATCCGTTGACTCGCGCTCTGTACGGGAGACGAGTCCGCCAGCCGATTGGAGGTGACGTGGGTTTCTCCGGTGAGCTGGCGAGAGTTTACAGTCAGCTCGAGTGCTGGGACGAGGCCGTCGCCAATTTCGGTGTCACGATATGGATGACGACCACCGCGGTTCGGAACAGCGTTGCGGTGATACAGTCCTTCATGGGGAGGCCCAAGGTTCACAAAATGAGGGATCTTCCCCAAGAGCTCGAAATGATGTTCAGGGATGTGGTGGGCACCATGTTCGAACAGATGTGCCGGTACGAATCATTCTGGAAGGATGTCAAGTGGAGCCGTCCCACGGCCGTTTTCGGTTTCGGCGTGGGAGATGTCCCTGTCCCGGCGCCGGTGGAAGTCGACACAAAGCGGCTGGGGGACAGCTTTGCCAGGGGCCTGGAACAGTACGGAGATCTTTACCGGGCGATTCTTGCGCCTCAAAATGTGAACAAGCTCGAAGAGGTGGCGGACCTTCCCCGCGAGGCATTTGAGCTACCCACCGGACTCTGGGCAAAGATTCTCTACGATTTTGCCGTGGCATATCGAAACCGGGTTGCCCCGCGGGAGGAAGCGCTCTCTGCGCTCATTCCCCTGTACTGCGCCAAGACCCTGTCGTTCGTGCTGGAAACCCAGGCCATGAACAACCAGCAAGTGGAGGAGTACATCGAAGATCAGTGCTTGCAGTTCGAAAAGACAAAACCTTACCTCATCGAACGGTGGTTCACCGCATGATGTGTATGACGTGGGGCCGGGCAAGCCGTTGCGCACGAGTCGGTCGGAAGCGTTCATTCCGGCCCGAGGCCCGTTCGCATCGTTGCACTATGCGGGCCATCGCAGGAGTCGTTCCCGAAAAGGACTCCCTCGCCGCCCTTGCGGAACGGATGAAAAAAGGAGCCTGAAATGGCAAAGATACTGATTGTGGACGACGAAGAAGGTATCCGCATGCTCTACTCAATGGAACTGCAGGATGAGGGTTACGACGTCATAACCCTTCCTGACGGGAGGGACATCCTCGACGTCCTGGAGAAGGAGCGGCCCGACTGCATTGTGCTCGATATCAAGATGCGGGATTACAACGGATTGGATCTGCTGCAACAAGTTCGGAAACAATACTACGATATGCCCGTCATTCTCAACTCGGCCTATTCGAGCTTCAAAGTGGACCTCAAAGCCGTGGCCGCGGACTATTATGTGGTAAAGAGCTCTGACCTGACCGAGCTCAAAGAAAAACTGAAGGTAGCATTGGAATGTCGTGTGCCCGGCCCGACCAGCCCGTAGCCCGCCAGTCTCATATCTCGGCCGTGGCCTCACGTTCCGGCTGGAAAGCGGAGCGGCTCATACGGTGGGCACCCGGATGGCGTAAGATACGGCGTCCATGACCGAAATGTGGGCGCCTCGATGTCCGGGGCGGAATTATGGGGTTCCAATTCTTGCTGAGTCATGCCCTACCTCAGCCTCGCGGAGTCATCCATGGCCATGATTCCTCAAATCCGCTTGGTTCAAATCAAGAACTACAAGAGCCTGGCCTCTCTGTCAGTGAAGCTCGAGCCTTTCACGGTTTTTGTAGGGCCGAACGGTTCCGGCAAGAGCAATTTCATCGACGCGTTGGCTTTTGTGCAAGAGTGTTTGTCAGAAACCCTCGATTTGGCGGTCAATAGGCGCGCCGGCATGGGAGCGATTCTCAATCGTTTGGAAGATCCCCAATATGTTCATATACCTCCCTATCATTTGTCCGATCATGACAAAAAGGAGCGTTTCGCGAAGTCACTCGACGCTGCAACGACCGTTGGATTCCGTTTCATCTTGGATCTAGGGGAGAACCGTAAAGCCGATTACTCAATGGATCTTGCGATGATGGAATGGGGTGCCTTCTTCGTCGCGCGGGAGCGATGTGTCGTTGAAAATGCGGAAGGCCATCGGGAAGAGTTCGAGGTGAGAGCCGGTCAGTTCGTCAAGGAAATCAAAGGAATCGCTCCATTTTTGTCTTACGAACGCCTTGCCCTCTATGCCGCGGCAGCGACGGAAACGTTCAAGCCGGTGTTTGACTTCCTTTACTCGATGCGGTTCTATGCTGTCGTCCCCGAGAGATTGCGCGAATTGCAAGATCCCGACCTTGGTTATTTTTTGAAGAGGGACGGGAGCAACGCGGCTGCAGTTCTGCGAAATTTGAAGCGCTATGGCCTCCGCCAAGCTGATGCAGTCGGCAGGCTGGTTCAGTTGATGTCCCAGATAGCTCAGAATATTTCCGGAATTGATGACCATCAAGTCGGCACCCAAGAAACGCTGTCTTTCACACAAGAAATCGGATTGGCTAAGCCTCAAAAGTTTGCGGCCCTCAACATGTCCGACGGTACCCTGCGAGCCTTCGGCGTGCTGTTGGCAGTGTACCAACCGAACTGGCTGTCAGTCGTCGGCATCGAAGAGCCCGAAGCCACGATTCACCCCGCACTCCTGGAAATGATCATGGAAGTGCTGATGGATGCCGCGGCCGAGCGACAGATCCTCGTCACCACCCACAGTCCTGAATTCCTGGACCAGAAAGCACTCCTGGACAGCCAGATTCGCGTCGTGGAATGGAAGAACGGCAGAACCCTCATTGCGCCGGCTTCTCCCGATGATCGTCAGATCATTCGCGAACGCTTATCCACACCTGGAGAGCTCCTCAGAATGAATGAGCTTGATCCGGACGCGGATGAAGCCGAGAGGGCCGGAACAGACGTGGATCTTTTCGGAGAGCCGTTCCCTGACGTGGGAACTTCGCCATGATCGGCTCGATAGTCCCCATCGTTGAGGGGCAGGGAGAAGTCCAGGCAGTCCCTGTTCTGGTGAGGCGAATCCTCAACGAGCTCCTCGGGATCTGGGACGTAGCCGTGGCCAAGCCTGTGCTCTGCAAGCGCAATCAAGTTGTCAAACCGGGAAAACTGGACGAAAGAATCAGGATCGCTCAGACGGACCGCGAGAATCCCCGAGCCATTCTGGTGCTTTTGGACACCGATCCGGATGACTGCCCCGCGGCTCTCGGTCCACAGCTCCTCGAAAAAGCTCGGATGGCAACATCGATGCCGGTTGCGGTGGTTCTGGCCAACCTGGAATTCGAGGCGTGGTTCCTCGCCGCAAAGGAGTCCCTGCGGGGATTCCACGGCATTCGTGAGGACGCGCGAGCCCCGGACAATCCGGAGGCAATCCGCGCAGCCAAGGGAGAACTCTCGAAAAACATGAGCGAGGGGCGGAGGTATTTACCCACTGTCGATCAGGCGGCGCTGTGTAGCAAACTGGATCTCGACCTCTGCCGCAACCGCTGCCTGTCATTCAAAAAGCTCGTGAGGGACGTTCACGCGCTGGTCGACGCCATGAGAATTGGGTAGATCCGAGGCAGAAACTCCGACTCCGTACGTTTCCGTTCCAGACAGGCCCAAAGGGGGGGATAAGATGGCGGGCGTCACCGCCTCCCCTTCGGAAAAGGGAGGCGGAACCGGGCGTTACGTTGTTAAGGGGCCTTCGTGATCTTGTTGGACCTGATGCAGCGGGTGCACACTTTCACCCTCTTCACCCGGCCGGATGCTTGCACGACCCTCACCTTCTGAAGGTTGGGAAGGGAGATTTTCTTGGTTCGGTTGTGGGCGTGGCTCACGTTGAATCCTTTCAGCGGGCCCTTGCCACATATTTCACAAACTCGGGACATATGCATACTCCTTGAATCAATCGTCCATCACGGCGCGGCCGACTCCCGCCCGTCAAGGCCGCCTGGCCACTTGTCCGGGCGAACTGACGGGAGATCGGTCCGTGATGGAAGGTAAAGCCTGATTACTTCGCGGCCTCCACGAACGCCATCCGGAGCTGAAACAACGTCTCCGTCAGGAGCTTTTTCTCCTCGTCGGTGAGGTTGCCGCGGGTTTTTTCTTCCAGCATGGCCATCAGGTCGATGGTGCGTCGCGCGCCGGGGAGGTCTCTCACCGGCTCATCCTTCTCAGAGGCCCTCACGAAACCAAGCTGAAAGAGGACCGTATTGGCAAGACTCACGACAAACGAGCTGAAATCCAACGGCGGAAGGGCGTGGGGCTGCTCCCGCTCTTTCGTGGACTCGGATGCAGCCTCGGCCGCGGGAGGCTCTTCCGTGGGGCTTTCAGGCTCGGAACCTTCGGATGCCCCCTTCGTTTCGCCTTCCGTGGTAAACCTACGTCTGTCGGTCACCTTGAATTCATCACTTCGTTCGGATTCGTCCATGCCGCCTTCTCCACGTTCGCTTCCGACGTCATCCTCACATACCGGCTCTGGGATCGATCTGATTCCGTCGCTGGAACTCCGCTATGAGCTCACGGGACTCCGCGTCGATATTTTCGGGTATCGTCACGTGAACCAAGGCAAAAAAGTCGCCTCTCACTCCGCTCTTCAGATCCGGAAACCCTTTCCCTCTGAAGCGGAACTTCGTTCCCGACTGGGTGCCGGCCGGAATTTTCAAGGCCAGCCTGCCGTCCGGGCCGGGGATTTCGATTCGCCCTCCCAGGACCGCTTCCGCGACCGTGATAGGAACCGGAAACGAAATGTTGTCGCCTTCCCGCAGAAAGTACCGGTGGGGCGTGACGGTTATGTTCAGAAACAGATCACCCGGCGGCCCTCCATGGCGCCCGGGCGCTCCGTGCCCTGCCACGCGAATGATAGACCCCGTGTCGACTCCTCCCGGAACCCGAACATCGAGAGTCCTGTCCAGCGTGGTCACACTCACCATCACACCTTCGTAGGCTTGGCGAAAGTCCACGTTCAGATCGTATTCCAAGTCGCTCCCGCGGACGGGAAACACCCTTCGGCCACGGCGACGGGAGCCGGCGGACGCGAAGAAATCCGAAAAGAGATCCTCGAAGACCCCGTGGTCTGAGCCTTCCGAATAGCTCCGGGAATCGTAACCATATCCGGGGCTGCGAAATCCGCCCTGCCGGAAGGCCGACTCAAAGCCTGCCGAGCGGTACTCCGCAAAACCCGGGTCAAGACCCGCGTGACCGTACCGGTCGAAGTTCCCGCGTTTCTCCGTGTCACCGAGGATTTCATAGGCCTCGGCGACTTCTTTGAATTTTGTCTCAGCGGCCTTGCTATTGTTGTTCACGTCAGGGTGGTGCTCGCGCACCAGCCTGCGATAGGCCTTCTTAATTTCATCCTGGGACGCGGACCGATCAACGCCCAGGACGCGATATGGGTCGGATTTTCTCATAGTGCCCTGGATCGAAGGATTTCCGGGTGCAAGGATACGATAAGATCACGTCCCAGAGGCTCATTTGTCACTCATGATCTCGTGCCGCGACGGGTACACCGTTGCGTAACGCAGCAGCCTTGGAACCTAACTCGAGCACACAACGGCTATAGTACGCTCTTCCCTTTCATCGGCCTTGGGGAGCAGCACTTCGAGAACGCCGTCCACATACCGTGCACGGGCATTCTCCACATCCACCCCGCCAGGCAAACTAAACGTTCGCTCGAAAAAACCGTGCACCCGCTCGATGCTGTGGTATGCAGCGATCCGGGGTTCGGGTTCAACGAGGCGCTCCCCGGCCAGGACCAGCAGGTGACCTCTGAGCTCGATGCTAATGTTCTCTCTGCCAACCCCCGGTAATTCAGCCCTAAAGATGTACGCCTCGGGTGTTTCAAGCACATCCACAGCGGGACACCAGCGAACAAGTCGCCGTGCCGCCGATTCACCCGGCCTCGCCTCAAACAACCGGCTCATCTTCTCCTGGAAATTGAGCAAATCCCTGATCGGGTCCCATCGATTAAGAGTCGTCATTCCCCTCGCTCCAGGTTGGAAACCTACAATCGAATACCGTCATGCCCCGGAATTATTCCATAAAAGAGTAAGGCTTTTTCTGACAGGAGTCAAGCCCAAACGAGAAATGTCCGCTCACAAGGCATGCGGCTCCATCATTTGGACGGCTTGATGTACCCTTCTTTCTTCAGGACGTCAACGACAACCCACCCCTTTCCTTTGGGGGCCGCGATCGAATGAGAGTACGGCTTGCCGCCGACCAGGGCAGGCAGCACGCCCGACGATGCCTTGATTTGGGGGTTCAGGTCCAGGAGCTCCCGCGGGGACACCCCCACGATTCGGGCCAGATCCGCAACGTGCAGATCCTTGGCGAGGACGAGACCGGATACATGATCGAACGTCAGTGGACGCACCGGCTTCATTCTCAGGCCGTACGTTTCCGGGTGAGCGCTGATAATCGAAAATGCCATCCAGCGCACGACAAGGTCCTCCGCGGGATCCGGTAGCGGCAGATCCCAGTACGACCGAGTCTCCCACTTCTGCTGGAGCTCCTGAATCGTCTTCGCCGAAGTCACGTACGCCGCGGCAGCCATGAGCCACCCGCTCCCCACCTCTTTGTGGATCGCCTTGATTCGAGACGCAAAGCATCGTGTGGCCAGTTCGAAATCCAGGCGATCGTCATGCCAGGCGTCCTCTGACATCTCGACACCTTCATCAGGTCCGCACGGCTTCTCCAGGTACCACACCCCGGCCGCGGACGAACGGACGCCGGGTCGACTGAGCCCTGAAAGCACCGGCGCAAAGGAAGCAAACTCCTCGGGCACTCCTCCTTTGGCGAAAGATTCCCGGAATATCCAGGAATATCGGCTCCGTTCGGTCAGCCAGTTCGACAGGACGCTTCTCGCGTCCAACAGGAGGAAATTCACCTGAGATATGATGCGGGCTTTGACATCGGCCCGCTGAAGGGGGATGACCTCGCCCGCGAAGCGAAACGGTTGCCGAAGGAGCGTGGGGGGCAGTGAATATCGACATGCTGTTACTTCAGGGGCAGGCGGAGCTCCCTCGGAGCTGCAGTGCACCACGGCTTCGGGTCCCGCGGGGAACAACGCCAGCGTTATCAGCACAATGGTGAAGGGTGTTCGGCTCATTGGTTACGCGAGAAATCGAAACGTGTCGTCTTCAATACGATCGGCCATTGAGGCGTTGGCGCTTGCCAAAATACCCCCTCTTCATACGTTCGGCCACGTAGTCGGCGCCCCCTGCCGTGACCGTTCCGGGGCGGAATTCCCTTCAAGGCTTCGGCGCCAGAAGCATCCGGAACTGTCTCAAAACTTGAAACCGGATAGTAATCGTGCTACGAAAACCGTCCACCCCGGCTTTGGGTGGCCCGGACGTTATACGTCCGGGTCGCGAAGCGACAAGAGGTCCGAAAAGCCTTGATGGTCCCACCGTGGCCT
>Ga0172371_10000317_pt1 | contig 72614 bp, 55 predicted proteins | sample Lak12m_FD_114543 | JGI IMG/M metagenome (GOLD analysis project Ga0172371, IMG submission 114543) | Freshwater microbial communities from Kabuno Bay, South-Kivu, Congo - kab_022012_12m | ecosystem: Environmental > Aquatic > Freshwater > Lake | place: Democratic Republic of the Congo: South-Kivu... | reverse complement strand
ATCCGCGGCGTCATGGGCTCCCTCTTTTGCCGCTACCGGACGGTCTCAACGGGCAGGGCCGTTTGTTTGAGCATCCGGCGGACCGGGACGATCATCCCGGACGTCCCCCCGCCCCAGGAAGAGGCCAGGAATTTGTCGAAATAATTCCAGGCCACCAATCCGTCGTCGCTTTCCGGCTCCAGCAGGTATGCGGCCAGAGCCCCGAGAGGCTGGGCCGTGGAAACGACGAGAGTGCCCGCAGGGAAGATCATTTTTTCCCGGACGTATTCGCCCGTGACTTTATTGATCCGATGGCCCTGGTACAGCCGTTCGGCCGATTTGAAGTCCTTGATCTTGAGCGTTTCGACTTCGATCTCCGCCGGTTCGGTCAGGCGCTCGACGGCGATTCCGTGGCGGAGAAGGAGGTCGAGGACGCGGGGTTCCGGCGCCGGGACCAGGTATCCGGCGGCGAACGGGATCGACCGCTTCGAGAAGCTGTCGGCGTAATAGGGGATCGTATGGACTTCAACCTTGTCGGTCGCCCGGCGGTTCGGCCAGGGCCCCGGGACGGTCTCGGTGACATAGGAATGGACGGTCAGCGGCTCTTTGAGCGGGCGGTAATCGAATTCCAGCCCGAAGACGTCGTCCGGCCCGGGCGCAAGGCCTCTCCGAACGGCCCGGGCGTCCGCTTCCGCGGCCATCGTCCGGAGCATGTCGACGTTTTCGGAGGCGTAGTCGAGGATCGACCGGACCAGGCTTTCATTGGCCCGGACCCGGGTTTTGAAATCGGCGTAAACGTTGTTCTCGATCAGGATGGAGAAGCGGTTGCGCAGCTGGAAATAATTGGTGGCGAAGCGCGGCTCGAACTCCATCGAGCCCCAGCCTTTGGCCGGGTCCTTGTCGTCCCGGAAATAGCCATAGCCGCAGGCGAGCACGTCGTATTTTTGTTCGCAAGTCCGCTCGACGGCCGGCATCATGACTTCGCCCATGTACGACCGGATGGCCGGGTCGCCGTTGGGATTGACGCCCCAGGCGTAGGTGGTGATCTCCTGGTGAAACGATCCGTCGGTCGTGTGGCAGTCGATGAACAGCAGCGGGTCCCAGCGGAGATGGACGTTTTTGACGACGGCCGAGATTTCCGGGCTTTCGAGCTTCATCCCGTCGCGGTTGAGGTCGAGGTTCCAGTCGTTGGTCCGGATGCCGACGCCCTCGGCCGGCCCGGGCTGATAGGAGCGGTTGCGGGGATCGATCTTCTCATTTCCGTCGGCGTTGAGGTTGGGGACGATGACCAAAACGAACTTGTCGAGGTAGGGCTTTTTTTCAGCCAGGACGATGTCCCGGGCCAGCATCAGGCAGGACTCCTTGCCCTCGACTTCGCCGGCGTGAATATTGGCCTGGATGTAAATCACCGCCCGGCCGTCGCGCCGCAACTCCTCGGGGGATGTGACCGGCGGGTCGGCCACGATCAGGGCGGGAATGTCGAAGCCGCCGGCCGTCCGGCCGATGGATTCGACGCGGGCGAGGGGACTGAGCTTGACGAGCCCGTTGATAAAGGCCCGCACGTCGGCGAAGCGCGAGGTCGCCTTGTAATCCGTGGCTTCGGCTTTCGTCACGAGCGGTTGATCGGCCGCGATTGCTGCCTGGCTCAGGGCGAGAAGGCCGATGGTGATGATGAAGACGCTCGGAAGATGGAGTTTTTTCATGAAAACACGCTCTCAAATCGAAATTTCGAGTCTTTTTAAAATATGACAAGATTTCCGGCCTGTCAATTCGACTAAAGCATGGGTAACTCGTTACCCGCCGCCCGGTACACATTTTCCCGAAATGAGCGTTCTTGCGGCTAAAACGAAAAGCCGGCCGATCCGTATGATCTGGAAGAAACGAAATCCAGGCCGGATCGTCGGCTGGCACGATTCTGGCACTTAAGCCTGGATTATGCACGAGTCGAGATGGCTGCGGATGCGAGGCGCGGAGGGTGAAGCTGTGCTTGTCGCACTGCGAACCCTTCGCAACGAAGCAGATGCGGTCATATCGGCTCGCCCGAAGGGTAAATACTCTTTGTTATTATCTTGCTTAAAACAATATCAATATAAGAATTTTGAGATATTTATGAATAATCCAGGTTTGGCGGCGAGGAGTTCAGGATGAAATACCGAAAACTCGGCGGTCTGATTCTCATTCTCTTGTCCGTCGCCGGTCCGGCCGCGGTCCGGGCGGCGGAAGAGCCCGCGGTCAAGCCGTTGACTCTTCAGGAATGCGTCGTTCGGGCGATCAAGCACAACCTCGGCGTGGCCGTCCAGGTCATCACGACCCGCCAGGCGGATCTGTCCGTCGCCCAGGCCGGGGAGAAATTCCTTCCGACCCTGTCCTTCGACCTTTACCGGGACGAGCAGAATTCCTCTTCGTATTCCTGGATGGATGCGTCCGATATCTCGTCGACGAAATCCGACTCTCTTTCCTCAAAAATCACGCAGAATATGCCCCTGGGCGGAACCGTCGCCTTCGGCTTGAGCTCCGGGAGCTACAAATCCAACGCCCGTTTCCAGACGATCAATCCTTACTACAGCGGCCAGTTGAGCTTCGATTGGACCCAGCCGCTGCTGCGGGATTTCGGCTGGGGGACGAGCCGGAAGGACATCGTTATCGCCCGGAATGCGAACGCGATCGCCGAAAACGATCTGACGTCCACCCTGATTCATACCGTCTACGCGGTCGAGCAGGCCTACTGGGAGCTCGTTTATCAGATCCGGTCGCTCGAGGTCCAGCGCCAGTCCTTGAAGCTGGCCGAGGACCTGCTCGAAAAAAGCCGGAAGGAAGTCGCGATCGGCACCCTGGCCCCCAAGGAAATCCTCAGCTCGCAGGCGGAAGTCGCCAGCCGCCGGGCCGACATCCTTCAATCCGAGATGATGGTGAAGGACAGCGCCGACGCGCTGCGCGGCCTCCTGGCCTTCGACCTGGAAGGGGAGGGCGGAGCGATCATTCCGGCCGATACGCCCGGTTTCGCCGCCTCCGAGATCAGCCTCGAGCAAGCTTTAGCCGCGGCCCGGGCCCGCCGGCCCGACCTGCAATCGGCCGGGATTTCCGTCAAGAGCCGGGAAGTCGACTACACTTACGCCAAAAACCAGATGCTCCCGAGCCTCAATCTCACGGCCCGTTATTGGAGCCCGGGCTTGTCCGGAGACCGGATCCTCTATATGGACGACAATCCCCTGACCGGAATCATCATCGGCAAAATCGCCGGAGGTTCGCGCGAGGCCCTCACCGACGCCCTTCGCCTCAAATATACGAACTGGTCGCTCGCTTTGTCGCTGGACATTCCCCTCAACACGGTCCTGACGCGCGCGGCCGCGGCCCAGGCCCGGGCCGGCCTGGAGCTGGAAACGGCCCGGATGAAGGAAAGGGAACAGGCCGCGGTTCTGGAAGTCCGGGCGGCGCACCGGGCCGTCCGGACCGATTACGAGCGCGTCGGGGCATACCGGGCCGCCTCGGAGCTGGCCGCCCAGAAGCTCGAAGCCGAGGAGGCCAAGATGAAGGTCGGCCTCAGCGACAGTTTCAAAGTCCTTCAGTATCAGCGGGACCTGGCCGCTTCGCGCACGGCCGAGCTTCGGTCCCTGATCGATTACACCCTCTCGCTGCGGAAGCTCGATAAAGCGACCGGCGCCACTCTGGATAAATGGAACATCACGCTGGCCGATGCGCGGTAAACGGCATGAAAGCGCCTCGAACCCTCAGGAGATCAAAATCATGAAAAAGCTCGCCGTCCTCACTTTGGTTTTATTCGGCCTGGCCTTGGGCCTTCCGGCCATGGCCCAGCAGGAATCGCAGACCATGAAGCTGCTGAGCCTGAAACGGGCCCAGTTGACCCTGGAGAAAAACAAAGGCGATTTCGACCGGGCCCTCAAGCTCAAGGAACAGGGCCTGCAGTCGGAGGAAGACTTTTCCCGCGTTCAGACGGCTTATCTTCAGGCCCAGGTCGATTACCAGCAGGCCCTGATCAGCTTCATGGGCAGCGAAGCCCGCATCTCGGTGGCCAGCGCCGTGAAGTTTCAGGACGCCGGAGGAAAAAAATTCGTCCGGGTGACGCTCCGCTATTCCTCCAAAGAGCTCAAGGAGCTGGCCCGGCTGAACATCAGCGCCGAGGACCTCTTTCCCCTGGATTTCATGAAGGAGATCAAGGACGTCTCCGTCTCCCTCAAGTCCGAAGGCAAGATCATCTCCGATCCCTACGAAAAGACGATCGCCGGTCTGCCTCTGGAAACCCAGCAGGATGTGACGTTCCAGCTTCTCAAAGACGTCGAAAACCTCGACGTCGACGTTTTTTACTCCGGGAAAAGCGAAGCCACCTCGGTTTACCTGCAGAAGGGCGTCAGCGCCAATATCGTGACCGTCAACTCGGCCCAGTTCTCCCAGGAAGCCGACCTGGAAAGCGCGGCGACCTTCGATCTGTCCCTGGAGAAATTTTCGGGGGAGGCCAACGTCTTCAAACTGGAAGCGGCCAATCTCCCCTCGCAGCTGAACTATGAATTCAGCGATCCGGCCTCGGGGGCCCGTCTTTCCCAGATCAAGTTCACCGAGGGCGTCACCTCGATGAAGCTGGCCTTGAAAGTGTATCTGCCGAAAAACGCCGACGCCCAGGTCATCATCGACAAGCCGATCGGCTTCACCGTCCTGGCCCTGGACAACGATCAGGCCGGCAAGCTGGCCGAGCTTCGGGCGGCCAAGCCCTTGCTCGACGACGCCGACCTGGCCGGGCTCAAGGCCGGCAGCGTCCGCCTCGAGCTCATCCCGCGCGGCGTCGGGAAAATCGAGGTCCAGGCGGTCAATTTGTACCACGAGATCAAGGTCGGGGACATGGTGACCATGGAGGTCCGGGTGAAGAACGCCGGAACCCGCAAGCTCAACAACATCCGCGTTTCGACCGATCTCCCCTTGAACTGGCGGTCGACGGTTTCCCCCGACCTGATTTCGAGCCTCGAACAGGGCAAGGACGAGGTCGTGACCCTGACCTTCCAGCCGCCGGCCGATGTGGCCGTCGGCGATTACGAGCCGAAAATCAAGACCGACTGCACGGCCGACAACCGCACCGTGGAATCCGAGGACAAGATCGTCCGCGTCCATGTCGCCTCCAAGACGAACGTCGTGGGGATCGTGCTTCTCGTCCTGTTGCTCGTCGGGTTGCTGGTCGGCATCGTCGCCTTCGGCATCAAATTGACCCGGCGGTAAGGAGTCCAGCGATGAACGAACCGAAGCTTCTTCTCAAGGCCGACGATCTGTCCAAGCGCTACGAGGACGGGGTCCTGGCCCTCGACCACCTCAATCTCGGCGTCCGGGAAGGCGAGGTCTACTGCCTGCTCGGAGCCAACGGCGCCGGCAAGACGACGACGATCAACCTCTTCCTGAATTTCATCCCGCCGACGACGGGCACGTGCTTCATCAACGGGATCGACGTGACCAAAAATCCCCTCGAAGCGAAAAAATACGTCTCCTTCGTGTCCGAGAACGTCATGCTCTACGGGAATTTCACGGCCCGCCAGAATCTCGACTTTTTCGCCAAGCTCGGCGGCAAATCCAACCTGACTCGGGACGATTATTACCGGGTCATGCGCCGCGTTTCCCTCCAGGAAAAGGCCTTCGAGCAGCGGGTCAAGACGTTCTCCAAGGGCATGCGGCAGAAGCTCGGGATCTCGATCGCCATCATCAAGAACGCCCCGGCGATTCTTTTGGATGAGCCGACCTCGGGCCTGGATCCCAAGGCGGCCGCCGAGTTCCAGGATATCCTGGCCGAGCTGAAGGACGAAGGGAAGGCCATCCTCATGTCCACCCACGACATCTTCCGGGCCAAGGACATCGGCAGCCGGGTCGGCATCATGAAGGAAGGCCGGCTGGTCATGGAGCGGACCCGGGAGGAATTGCAGACCGAGGACCTCGTCAAGATCTACATCGATTACATGAAGTCCGAACCGCTTTCGGCGTGAGAGGCAGCCGGTGTTGAAAACCATCGCCCGCAAGGAAACGCTCGAGACGATCCTCAGCTACCGATTCCCGCTTTTCACCCTGATCTGCCTGCTCCTCATCCCCCTCGGCTTGTTCGTCAATCAGGCCGATTACGGGAAAAGGCTCCGGGATTACCAGGAACAGACCCGTCTGGCCGACGAGGCGGCCAAGTCGCTGAGCATCCAAGACGTCATGGCCGGGACCGTCGCCCTCAAGGGATTTCGCCGGCCGTCGCCTCTTTCCGTTTTCACCCAGGGCTTTGAAAGCACCTTTCCCGCTTATTATGAATTCACCCAGGACGGTTTTACGGCGGGCGAATCGTCCGGCGGAAGCGATTCGATCCTGGCCGCCCAGGGAAAAGTCGATTTCGTTTTTCTCGTCCAGATGGTCGTCAGTCTGATCGCTTTGTTATTCGCCTCGGACATGATCTCCGGGGAAAAAGAAGCCGGCACATTGCGGGCGATGCTCAGCAACCCCCTGCCCCGCGACGCGTTGCTTGCCGGGAAAGCCGGCGGAGGATTTCTGGCCCTGTGGATTCCCTTCCTGCTTTCCTTTCTTGTCGGACTGGCCGTTCTCCTTTTCGCCGGTTTTCCCCTGTTCGGCGGGGACGCGGCGGCCCGGATCGCGATGGTCTTTCTCGTCTCCTCGGTTTTCGTCCTGACGTATTACGTCATCGGCCTGGCGGTTTCGGCGGCCACGGCCAAGGCCCGGACTTCGCTCGTGGCCATCCTCATCCTCTGGACGGCCTTCCAGCTGATCATTCCCAAAATGAGCGACATGGCCGCCCGCCTCGTCCATCCCGTCCGGACCGAGACCGAAGTCTCGCTCCAGAAATCGCTCCTGGTCAACGCCCTGGCCATGGAGCAGGCCCGGGAGCTCGGCCGGGAATACGACCGGATTTTCGCCAATGCGCCGGAAAGCGCCAATGAAGAAAATTCCCCCGAACGGAAACGGTGGGATCCCATCCGGGACGGGATCCAGCAGCGGTACCGGGAGCGGAAATCGCGCGAGCTCGGGGCGATCGACGAGACCTTTGCCCAGGAAAAACGGCGGCAGACGAACCTCGCCCTCAACCTCTCGCTGATTTCGCCCAGCGCCGCTTTCGCCCGGCTCGTCTCCGACGTCTGCGGGACGGGGGAGCTCGAACGGTCCCGATATGCCGGGGCGGTCAGGTCCCACCAGAACGCCCTCGACGCCGAGCTTTTCAGCAAGGTCAAGCGGACGGTCATGCTCCACGAGGGGGGAGGCACGTCGGTCGGCTTCACGGCGATGCCCGTGGACGCGTCGAAGCTGCCTAAATTTTCGATCGCGTCCGCCACTCTGGCCGAAGCGTTCAAGGCCAACGGCCGGAGTCTCGTTTCCCTCATCCTCTGGCTGATCGTCCCCTTCGCCTTCGCCTACGCGAAATTCCTCAAATACGACGTGAGGTAGGCCATGCTCGGGATTCTCGTCCGCAAGGAAATCGCCGACAACCTCCTGAGCTACAAATTTTTCATCGTCATCCTGCTTTCGGCGGTCTTGATCTTCACCTCGCTTTTCGTCATGGGCCGGGATTATAAAAACCGGGTCGCCGATTATCAGCTGATCCGGCCCAAGCCGGACCAAGCCGTCGCCGTCCTTCCGCCGAATCCGCTGTCGGTGTTCGCCAAGGGCCTCGAGGATTCCCTGACCCGGTCCTATGAACCCAGCGTCATCGGGATCGAAGCCCGGACCGGGCGGTCCTCGGCCAATACGGTCTTCGACTTTTTCCCCGCCCCCGATTTCGTCTATATCGTCAAGGTCGTCCTGTCGCTGGTCGCCCTGCTTTTCGGATTCGACCGCATCAGCCGGGAACGCGAAGCCGGGACCCTCAAATTGACCCTGGCCAATCCCGTTTCCCGGGGCGTCCTTTTGTTTGGAAAATGGCTGGGAAACCTCCTCAGTCTGGCCGTGCCGTTCTTCCTCATCACCGGGATCGGCCTGGCCGTCCTGCACCTGGATCCGTCGTTCCGGATGACGCTTTCCGGCTACGGCCGCCTGGCCCTTATTCTGCTGCTCAGCCTGGTTTACATGGCTCTTTTCTTGAGCCTGGGGCTTTTTGTTTCCGCCGTCACCCGGCGGTCGGCCACCTCGCTCGTCGTCCTCCTCCTGATCTGGGCCTTGATCGTCTTCGTTCTCCCCAATACCGGCACGCTCATCGCCCGCCAGATCGTGGACGTGCCGTCCACCCGGGGCATGCAGGAAAAGCGCAACCAGATCTGGACCCGGGAGATCATCCTGGCGATCACGAACAAGGAAAGCCGGGCCGAGCATTTCAAGGTCATCGAGGACGAATTGAACCGGCTGGAGGAGGATTACCGGAACAAGTCGGAACGAAGGATTCGGCTGGCGAAAGCGCTCAATCGCATCTCGCCGGCGGCGGGATTCGTTTATACGGCCACGGAAATCGCCGGGACCGGCATCGGCGAGGAGGCCCGCCTCAAACGGGAAGTCGTCCGATATAACGGCCGGGTTCTGGAAAGCCGGCGGCGGGAGGAAAAACAGCCTCCCGCGTTCGAATATGCCTATCGTTCCATCGGCGCCGTCCTGGCCGAGGGAGGGTTATTCGACATCGCCTGGCTCGTCGTTTTCAACGTGATCTTTTTCGCCGCGGGCGCCGTCGCCGTCCTTCGTTATGACGTGAGGTGAGGAGCGAACCATGGGCCAAGCGCTTATCCTCAAGGAAATCCGCAACCACGTCCTGTCGTTCCGGTTTCTGGCGGTCTTCGCCCTCCTCCTGGTGATCGTTCCGGCCACGGTCCTCATCTTGAGCAACGACACGGTCCGCCGGCAGGATGAATATTCCCGGCGCCAGGCCGACGTCGAAAATTACCTGGCCCATTACGCCCATTTCAACCGGATCAACAATATCATCGCCCCCTCGCAGCCGCCCCTGCCGATGCAGGCGCTCATCCTGGGCTTGTCGGCCCGGCCGGACCTGGAGCTGTTCGATAACGATCCGTTGCCGGTCATGTTTCCCTTGATCGACCTGACGTTCGTCCTGGGCATCCTGATGAGCCTGGCCGCCTTGATTTTTTCTTATGACGCCGTGTCCGGCGAAAAGGAGGACGGGACGCTCAAGCTCATGCTGGCCAACGGCGTCCCGCGGGCGAAAATTCTCCTTTCCAAGTTCATGGGCGCAACCGTCACGCTCGCCCTTCCGTTCCTGGTCTCGCTGGCCCTCGGGCTGATCCTGCTTGCCGCCCATCCGCGGATCGCCTTGAAGGCCTCGGATTGGGGCTCCCTGGCCCTCATCCTGGCCGGGGGGATCGTCTATATCGGCATTTTCACCGGAATCGGCCTTCTCGTCTCAACCCGCCACGCCTCCAGCGCTTCGTCCATTCTGACCTGCCTGTTCGTCTGGGTGGTGCTGATCCTGGTCGTGCCGAACCTGAGCCCCTACGTCGCCTCCCTGATCAAGCCCGCCCCGTCCATCGTCGAGGTTGACCGGACGATCGCCCGGATCACCGATACGGAACGGGACGACCTCGGGAATCAGTTGTCGCGGGAGCGGACGGATGCCGTTCTCAAGGCGAATCCGGTCCTGCAGAACGTCCGGCGGATGAGCGACGCGGAGATCAAGGACGAAATCGGCCGCGATCCCGAATTCGCCAGGGCGTTTGAGCTCTATCGCCGGGCCTCGAGCGGCGCCTGGGATGAGGCCAACGCCATCCAGGGGGCCAAAGCCAAAGCCCTCCGGGACGATCTGGAAACCAAAGAGAAAGCTCAGACGCGGCTGTCCATCCGTTTGTCGATGATTTCCCCCTTGGCTTCTTTGACCTATTTCGGCGCCGACCTCTCCCATAGCGGGATGAGAAACCTCGAGCATTTCCAGTCCCTCGCCGCGGCGTTCGGGAATGCGTTCGGAGCTTACGAGAGACGGAAAATCGAGGATATGCGACGGGCGGATCCGACGGTCAATGCCTATGATTCCATCGTCGACGTGCGGGACATGCCGCGTTTCGTTTACAAGGAAGAACGACTGGCCGGCCGCATCAAGGCGGCGGCCGGGCCCTTCGTCCTCCTGTTCGTCATGGCCCTGGCCGTTTTCATGGCCGCGGTGCTCTCTTTCAACCGGACCGACGCCCGCTGAGGCGGATTTTGTCGCATCGCCCGCTTTCCGCCGATTTCAGGTTCTTGATTTATAATCCAGTTCGCGGAATGTGACGGTGAAAACCGTTCCATTCCTCCGTTCGAGTCCGATCTTGGCCTCGAGCTGTTCTGCGATGAGGTTTACGATCTGAAGCCCGAAGCTCCCGACGTCGCGCAAGTCGAAAATCTCGGGAAATCCGACGCCGTCGTCCGCCACGCAGAGCTCCAGCATCCCGTCTTTCTTCCGCCGCAGGGTCACCCGAACCGTTCCCTTCCGGCCTTCCGGAAAGGCATGCTTCAGGACGTTGGAGATGAGTTCGTTGACCAGCAAACCGCACGGCACGGCCGTGTTGATGTCCAAGCGGAGGTCCTCGAGATCGGTCTCCAGCCCGACTTTGGTCTGGTCCGTCTTGAAGAATCCGAATAAATGCTTGGCCAGGTTCCGGATATATGGCGCAAATTCGATTTTTGAGAGATCGCTCGCTTTGTAGAGCTGTTCATGAATGAGAGCCATGGACCGGATGCGCAGCTGGCCTTCCTTCAGCATCCTCCGGGCATTTTCATCGGAGAGATGTTCCATCTGCAGGTTGAAGAGACTGGAGACGACCTGCATGTTGTTCTTCACCCGATGATGAATTTCCCGCAGGAGAATCTCCTTCTCCTTCAGCGAGGCCCGGATGGTCTCCTCCGCCAGCTTGCGTTCGGTTATGTCGTGGGCGGTCGTCACGACGGCCCATTCGCCGTTTGTGTCGATCACGCTCCGGGAGACGGCTTCCAAGTACCGCCAGGTCCCGTCTTTGTGCCGATCTCGCAGGAGGACCGTCGGGGAGACGGAACCCGGCGTGCCGAGCACGGGCAAGAAGCCTTCGCTGGCGGATAATCGCTTGATATCCTCCGGATCGACCAGGGCAAATCCGCTCGTCCCGATCAGCTCCTCGGGTTTGTATCCCAGGATCCGCTCGACCGACGGGCTGATATACTGGATGATCGTGTTTTTGTCCATGACCGAGATGATGTCGGACCCCTTTTCGATCAGGGAACGGTAATATTCCTCGCTCCGGCGAAGGGTCTCTTCGGCTTGTTTGCGGGCGATGGTCAGAGCGACCTGCGACGAAATGAAAGACAAAATGTCCAATTCAGAACGGCCGAAGCGGATTTTCTCGGTGTAGGACTGCACCACCATGACCCCGATGATCCGGTCGCCGATCTTTAAGGGGACGCCCATCCAATCCACGGATTGCTCTCCGACCAATTCGACTTCCCCTTGGCGGAGCAGGGTTTCGAAAACGTCCGGCGGAGCCAGCAGCGGAATTCCCGTCCGCAAGACGTATTCGGTCAGCCCGCGTCCCATTTTTTGGGGCCGAGGCGGACCTTCGTATTGATCAATGAAATAGGGAAAGGAGATCTCATCCCGGTCGGGATGATGGAGGGCGACGTAGAAATTATCGACAGGCAACAAGGCCCCGACCGCGTCATGGATCGAACGAAAAAGCTCGTTCAGGGATTCCGCCGTATGGGCCAGATCGGCGATCCGGAAAAGGACGTCTCGCATTCTCTCGGCCCGTTTGCGCTGGCTGATGTCGCGCATGGACACGAGACGCATCGGGCGTCCCTGATAATCGATTTTCCGGCCCTGGGTTTCGGCCGACATCCGGGAACCGTCCGCCTTGACGATCTCAACCTCGTAGATTTCGGCGGAATCGGTCTGCACGTGGTCGAGAATGCGTTGTCGCGACGCCGCCGTAAAGGGAATGACCTCCAGCCCCTTTTTTCCGATGAGGTCGTCGGGGCTCGCCAGGCCGATGATCTCCGCGAAGGCCTGGTTGGCGTCCCGGACGCATCCCCCTTCATGGATCATGACGCCTTCGGAGGTCATCGCGGACAGGTTCTTGAAGCGCTCCTCGCTCATTCGCAGAGTCTCTTCGGCTTTCATCCGCTCGGCGAGGTCCCGCCGGGCTCGAAAGAGCGATTTTTTGATGTCTTCCCGGAACCAGAGCGCCGCCGCGGCGGACGCGATCAAGAAGAAGGTCATCGTTCCCCAATCCGAGAGGACGATCGTCATCCGCGGGGTCGGCAGGCGGCCGGCTCTCTCCGCGATCATGATCGCCGAAACGGCCAGGACGCTGGCTCCGGTGATTATCAGGATCGCCCGCCGGTTGAGGAGCAACCCGGCTGTGACGACGAGGAGGATGAAGGCGCCCAGCGTCGGATCCCGGATCGTGCCCAGGGAAATCAGGACCGCCGTGGCCAGAAAGACGAAAAAATACATCGCCCCGTAGCTGACTTCCGTGATTTTCCCCCGATGCATCGGAATCCGAAGCGCGAGAAGCACGGCGACGGCGGAAAATTCGAGGATGATAATGACGGCGGGGATGTCGCCGCTGAGCAGGTCGAGGGAGGCCATGAACCCCATCCCCGCGGCGTCCAGGATGAGGATCGCGCTGAGGAGCCGGCCCCGGCGCGTCTTGTCTTCATCCCCCTCGAAAACGGGCGGCGCGAGAAAAGAACCGATCCGCGAGAAGAGCCGGGACATTCTTCCCGAATTCGCTCGCGATATCGCCATGTTGAAAGCCTTGAGGCGCGTATCCGGCCGGATCGGTATATAGTTATCATGAAACCGAGTTTACGATCAAGGACGTATGAAGCTGAAAGAGATCGTTTACACTTTGGGCCTTCGCGCCGTCCTTGACATCCCGAAGAGGGAAAATTAAACTCGGCGGCGGAATCATGACGATTTACAACCTCGTCAGCTTTGCGGGCATCTTCCTTCTGGCCGGCGTCGCCTGGATTTTCTCGTCCAACCGGAAGGTCGTCAACTTCCGGGCCGTTTTCTGGGGCATCGGGCTCGAGCTGCTCTTCGCCGGTTTCATCTTCGTCGTCCCGGCCGGGACGAGGATTTTTCTCTGGGTGAACGACGCGGTCAACGCCGTCACGGCCGCGGCCACGACCGGGACGGAATTCCTCTTCGGCCGGCTGGCTCTCGCCCCGGGGACGACCAATGCGGCCGGCGAGCCCTCCCTCGGCTATTTCCTGGCTTTCCAGGGCCTGCCGACGATCATCTTCTTCGCCGCCCTGCTCGGCGCCCTCTATTACCTGAAGGTCATGCCGTTCATCATCCGGCTATTCTCCCGCCTCTTCTCCCGGTCGATGCGGATCAGCGGGGCCGAAGCCCTCTCGGTTTCGGCCAACATCTTCGTCGGCGTCGAATCGGCCCTCGTCGTCCGGCCGCATCTGAAGGATATGACCCGGTCGGAGCTGGGGACGATCATCACCGCCGGGATGGGCACGATCGCCTCGACCATCCTGGCGATGTACGTGCTGATGCTTCAGAAATTCCTCCCGACGATCGCCGGCCACCTCGTTTCGGCTTCGTTCATCTCGGCCCCGGCCTGCATCGTCATGGCCAAGCTCGTCATGCCCGAGACGGAAAAGCCCCTGACCCTGGGCGTCGACGTCCATCCCCATTACGAGCGCGAAGACAATCTGATCATGGCCATCATCAACGGAGCGGGGGAGGGGCTGAAGCTGCTGGGGGGCATCATCACCCTGCTCATCGCTTTTCTTGGAATTCTGGCTCTGGTCAATCTCGGGCTCGGCTGGGCCGGGGGCCTCGTCAACGGGCTTTTCGGCTGGCATGTCGAATGGTCGCTCGAAGTCCTTCTCGGGTACGTTTTCTACCCCCTGACCCTGGCCATGGGCGTCGCTCCGGCCGACGCTTTTTCCGTGGCCAAGCTGCTGGGAGACCGGACCATCCTGACCGAAGTCTTTTCCTACGGGCGCCTGGCCGACATGATGGCCGCCGGCGCGTTCAAAGATCCGCGCTCGGCCATCATCGCCGCTTATGCCCTCTGCGGCTTCGCCCATGTCGCCTCGATGGCCATCTTCATCGGAGGGACGGGAGCGCTCGTTCCGACCCGGATCCGCGATCTTTCCCGGATCGGCTTCCGGGCGCTGCTCGCCGCGACGCTGGCCTGCCTCATGACCGGGGCGGTGGCCGGGGCGTTCTACACCGGCTCGTCCGTTCTTTTGGGGCGCTGAGACGCTCTGCGCGGCGCGAGAAAGACGGCCGTTTCCACGCGTCTTTTCCTTTAAGGAGGCTGTTCCGGCTTGGCGCGATCCGGATTTCGGCTCTTGAAATACACATAAATATGTGTTACATGGTAATTGATCATGGAGTCTCGACATGGAAAAACGAAATCTGACTTTGTCCCTTCCTTATTCCCTGGTCAATAAAGCCAAGGAGCTGGCCGTCAGGGAATCGCGGTCGCTCAACGATTATGTTCGAACAGCGATCGAGGAAAAGATCCTCCGGGCGTCGGGATTTGACAAGGCCCGGGAGCGGGAGATTCGCCGCTTGAAAAGCGGACTCCGGCTCGGGACGAACGGCCGCCGCCCCGCGAGCCGCGAGACTCTTCATGAGCGGTGAGCGCGTTTTCCTCGACACCAATATCATCGTTTACGCTTACGACCGGGATGCCCACCGAAAGCACGAAATCGCCCGGGATCTCCTGGTCGATTTGTGGAACGGCGGCGGGGGCGTTCTCAGCGCCCAGATCCTGGAAGAATTCTATGTCACGGTGACGAAAAAAATCGCTTTCCCCGTTTCTCCGGCCACGGCCCGGGAGATTGTTATAAACCTTGCGACTTGGGATGTCGTGGCCAACGACAGCGAATCAGTTCTTGAGGCGATCGACCTGAACGTAAGCGAGAAGATTTCTTTCTGGGATGCGCTTATCGTCGCGGCCGCGATCAAAGGGGGAGCGGAGGTCCTTCTGTCCGAAGACCTGTCCGACGGCCGGAAATTCGGGAACCTCGTCGTCCGGAACCCGTTCGTTTCTACGCCGCGTTGAAAAAACGGATGTCCGTCCGGTCCCAACCGCCCGCTAAACGATTCGATATCTGCCGGCGTACTTTTTACGAACCTCAACCGGCGGCTTTGACGGAAGGTCCCGGCGGTTCCGATGACTGACTGGAGGTCGGGAAATATGTTGTTCAGCCGCATCCGCATCGCTCTCCGCCACTTCCGCAAGAACCCGATTTATACCGGTTTGAATATCGTCGGCCTGGCCGTCGGCGTGGCTTGTTTTCTATTGATCGTCCTGCAAGTTGAAAACGAGACCGGCTACGAACGGGCGCTGCCCGGCGCGGAGCGCGTTTTCCGGGTGACGACGGACGTCCGCTTGAATTCAGGACAGAAGAAATTTTATGCCCTGAGCACCTCGGGTCTGGCCGGGGCCTTGAAGGCCGAGTATCCGGAAGTGGAGCAATCGACGAAAATCCTGCCTTTCGGCGGCATTCTTCTCCGGAACGGCGACACGGCCTTCTTTGAACGCAGCTTCACGGCCGTCGATCCGAATTTTCTCGGCGTTTTTCCGTATCCCCTGGCCGCGGGCGATCCGGCCACGGCCCTGGAGCGGCCCAATTCGCTTCTGCTGACCCGGGAAATGGCCGTAAAATATTTCGGGAGCGAAAACCCGATCGGCCGGACGATTACGGCGGACAATCAGACCGCGTTCACCGTGACGGGGGTTATGGACAAGCCCCGCGGGCCCTCCCATCTGCGGACGGATTTCATCGCCCGTTTCGCCAACGCCCCTTTTTTCAATCACCCGACGTGGACCGCCTTGGGGATCTACACCTATATCAAGCTCAAAGAAACGGCCTCCCCGGCGGATTTTGAAGCGAAAATCCAGGACCTGGCGACGAAATACGTCGGTGCCGAGGGGAAACGGCTGTTCCGCTACCGGCTCCAGCCGATAACCTCGATTCATCTCCGTTCGGACCGGGAGGCGGACTTCGCGGCCGTCGTCGGCGTCACCCAGGTCCGCCTCCTTCTGGTCGTGGCGGTCCTCATCCTGCTCGTGGCCTGCGTCAATTTCGTAACCCTTTCCACGGCCCGGGCCGCCCGCCGCGCCCGCGAGGTCGGAATCCGGAAAACGCTGGGCGCCCGACGGGCAGGGCTTTTCCGCCAATTCCTCAACGAGTCTTTCGTCTCGACGTTCGCGGCCTTCGGCCTCGGCCTCGGCCTCGCGGCCGCGGCTCTTCCCTGGTTCAACTCCCTCTGGGGCGCCTCCCTGAGCTTGTCCCCGGCGAAGCACGTCCCGTTTCTCTTTTTCCTGGCGGTGATCGTCGGACTGCTTGCCGGATCCTATCCGGCTTTTGTCTTGTCTTCTTTCCGTCCGGCCCTTGCCCTGAAAGGATTGCGGGGGAAGGGAAAGGCCTCCGCCCTCCCGCGCAAGGCCTTGATCGTTTTTCAGTATTCCGCGGCCATCGTTCTCCTCATCTCCGCCGGGGTCGTCGCGGCCCAGATGAATTTTCTCCGGACGAAAAATCTCGGGTTCGACAGGGACCGGATCCTGAGCGTCCATCTCCGGAGCCCGGAGGTCATCAGCGGCTACGAGGGAATCAAGCAGGAATTCCTCCGGAATCCGGACATCGCCGCGGCCACGGCGGTTTCCGCTCCCCTCGGTTTGCAGGCGGGCACCCTGCCTTACATCCCGGAAGGATTCGACGACAACTCCATCCTTGTCCGGACCCTCTTCGTCGACCATGATTTTCTGGAGGCCATGGGGATGAAGATCGTCGCCGGAAGGGAATTTCGGAGGGATTTCCCGACGGATGCCAAGACGGCGTATCTCATCAACCGGACGGCCCAGACCCGCTTCGGTTGGACGGACCCTCTGGGAAAAACGATCACCTGCATACAGCGCGACGAACCGCCGGAGCTGGCCGCCGGGCAGGTGATCGGCGTCGTCGAGGATTTTCACGTCCGGTCCCTGCGCGACGAGATCGAGCCGGTCATCCTGCGCATCCGTCCCGACGCCTTTCAATTCCTGTTCTTGAAGCTCCGCGGCGGGAACGTCGAAAGGACGACGGCGTTCATCGAGAGCAAGATGGCGGAGCTTCAACCCTTGTTTCCGCCGGAGACGTTTTTCCTGGACGCGGCGCTCGACGAACGCTACGACAACGAAAGCCGCCTGGGCCGGATCTTCCGGACTTTTTCCTTATTGACGGTCCTGGTGGCCTGCGTCGGCCTGCTCGGGCTGGTGGCCTACGACGCCGAGCAACGAACCAAGGAAATCGGGATCCGCAAGGTTCTCGGAGCGCCGAACGCGAAGATTCTCTGGCTGTTTATCCGCGAATCGGCCGGGCTTGTCCTCCTGGCCAACGTCGTCGCCTGGCCGGTGGGATATCTCCTGATGGCCGATTGGCTGCGGAATTTCGCTTATCGGACAGTCCTTCCTCCCGCCGTCCTGCTGGTTTCAGGCGCGTCCGTTCTGGCCGTCGCTTTGATGGCGATCAGCTTTCAGGCGTACCGGGCGGCTTCCGCCGATCCGGTCAAGTCCATCCGTTACGAATAAGCCGTTCAGTCCCGCTCGTCCATGTACTGGATGTAGAGCTCGGTCAGGTCTTCGCCCTCGAGCTCCGCGCGGGTCTTGAGCAGGCCGAGCTTGCCGTTCTTCATGAACCCGACCCGGTCGGCGATCATCTTCGCCCGGAAAATGTCGTGGGTCGACATGAAGACGGACTTGCCCTTGTCCCGCATCTCGGCCAGGAGGTTGAGAAATTCCTGGCCCGATTTCGGATCCAGGCCCGACGTCGGCTCGTCCAGGATGATATTGGGCGCGTCCTTGATGATGGCGATGGCCAAACCCAGCTTCTGCCGCATCCCCTTGGAATACGTCTTGGACCGGGCGTCGTAGGCCTCTTTCTGCAGGCCGACGCTCTGGAGGACCGCGGCGTAGTCGGCCTTGGTCAGGTTCCGTTTTCCGGCCAGCTTGGTGAAATAATCCAGGTTCTGGATGGCCGTGAAGTTGCCGTAGAGCATGACGTTTTCCGAGACGAAGGAGACGAATTCCTTGGATTTGAGCGGCTCTTTCGTTACGTCGATGCCTTCAATCAGGGCCAAGCCCTCGGTCGGGGGGATGAAGTTGAGCATCAGGTTGATGGTCGTGGTCTTGCCGGCGCCGTTGGCTCCGAACATGCAGAAGATCTCGCCCGGCTCGACTTTCATCGTCAGGTGATCGACCGCCATCCGGCCGTCTTCATAAATTTTGGTCAGGTTTTGGGTTTCAAGCATGGGATTCCTCTTCAGCGGACGTCGTATTTCAGGAAGGAGAGATAAGCCCCGGCGAAAAAGGCCATGATCATGACGATCATCAGGATGAGATCGGGGATCGTCCGGGCCAGAGACTTGCCTAAGGATTCACTCTGGAACGAGTGGACGGGCATTTCAGCCAGGTCCACGCTGCCCATGGCTCCCGTGGTGAAATCGATGCTTTGCATCATCTTGGAGTTGATCCATTTGCTGAAGATCGGCTTGTAGGTCCGGATCGAGTCCAGGAACCGCTGATGCTCGTCCAGGCCCGTCCGGGCCAGGCTCATTGTCGAAAACGTCAAGGCCGAGGCGGGGGAGACGCGCGAGAGGTTGATGGCCAGGTTCTGCTGGGCCCGCTTCTTGGCCTGGTAATCCCGCTCCAGGGCGGCATTGTTGGCGTCGATCTGGGCGGTCGCTTCCTGCTGAAAGTCCTCCAGGTATTTTTTGAACTTGTCCTGGAACACCTTCGGATCTTCCCCCGGCTTGGCCTGATTCTGCTGCATCCAATCCATGACTTTCTTCTGGGCCCCGCCCTGGATCTCCTGGAGGAAGGCGTCTTTCTTACTCGTGATCTCGTGGACCGAGGGGATCGGTTTGAGCTGGGCGGCGGTCATGACCGCGACTTTGGGAATGATGGTCACGAAGACGACCCAGATGAAGAGGAGCGCCAGGAAGCTCGTCGAGCTCTTGCTCGTCCGGGCGGAGACGAACAGCCCGAGGGTGAAAAACACCGAAAGATAAAGGAAGAAGTACAGGAACATCAACAGGAGGCGGCCCCAGTCGCCTCCGGTGAGGTGAATGTTGGGGTAGACCATGAGGAGGAGGAGGCTGAGGAGCAACGGGATGATCAGCGGGATGAGCAGGCTGATATACCCGCCGATGACCTTGCCCAGGATCAGCCGGTCGCGCGGGACCTTGTTCGAGAGGGTCAGCTTCAGCGTTCCCGATTCCTTCTCCCCGCAGATCGCGTTGTAAGTGAACAGGATGGCGAACAAGCTGAGGACGATTTTGACGATGAAGGCCAGGTCCAGGGCTCCGAACACCGAGAATACGGGATTGCTCTCGTATTTGGACTCGACGAGGGAGGGATCGTAGGCGACGTTGACCGTGGCCACCCGGCCGACGGCCTCGTCCACGCCGCTGGAGATCGCGCTCAGGACCTGGGGCGGGCGGTTGACCTTGGTCCCCAGGCCGGCCAGGGATTGGTAATTTTTCTGGCTTTCCAGGTTCTTCTTATTGAGGGCGACGGCCGCGTTGTATTCCTTCTGCTCGGCCGCGTAATTGGAAATCCCGGTGTAGACCGAAAGAAGGATGAGCACGGCGCAGAGGAGAAAGGTGAAGACGAACTTTGGACTGGTGATCGTCTCCACGATCTCCTTGCGGATGATGTCTTTGAGCATGGAATCCTCCCTCAAAACGGTTCGATGACCCTTTCCTTATAAAGGGACGCGGCCGGGCCGCTCTCCGTCTCATTCATACGAAAATTCTCGTCCGGGGTTTTCCCCGCGGCCCCGCCGGATTTTTCACCGGAAGTCGCGTCCGAGAACGGTCAGCGCCGATTTTCCCGCCGTCAGGCGGTTATGGAACTCCCGAAAGCCGGCCTCCCGATCGGCCTCGATCCGGAACCGGACGGAGACGAATTCCCCGAACGTCTTCCCCAGAATCTCCGCTCCTTCCCGGGCCAGGAAATTTTCCAGCGGGCCCAGCATCGGATAAGGGACCGGGGCTTCGGCTTCGACCATCAACCGGAGCTCCTTGAGCCGGGATTCGCCCAGCACCCGCTTGGCCGCGTCCCCGTAAGCCCGGGCCAGGCCGCCCGCTCCGAGCTTGATCCCGCCGTAATAGCGGGTCACGACAAGGAGGGTGTTGGTCACGTCGTTTTTATTGAGGACCTCGAGAATCGGCGGCCCGGCCGTTCCCTGGGGCTCCCCGTCGTCGTTGTAACGGGCCTGCTCCCCGTCGCGGCCGATCCGGTAAGCCCAGACGTGATGGGTCGCGTCCCGCTCCGCGGCCCGCATCTCCTTGATCACGGCCAGGGCTTCGGCCGGAGCCGAGCGCAGGAAGCTGCGGCCGATGAAGCGCGACCTCTTGATCTCGATTTCGATCGCCGCTTCCCGGGAGATGATTTTCATGCCGGGATCACCGTATCACACGCCGGGAATGGGGGCAAGAACAGCCGGGCTCGCCGCCGCGGCTCAGCCGACGACCCGGTCGCGGCCTTCCCGCTTGGCCAGGAGAAGGCGCATGTCGGCCGTTTTCACGACTTCGGTGCTGTCCTCCCCGTCTTCGGGGAACGTCGCGCAGCCGAACGAGAGGGTCACCGGGCCGATGGGATGGCCCTGATACAGGATCTGCTGGTTGCGGGCGTCGCCGCGGAGAATCTCCGCCCGCCTCCGGACCCGCTCGGCGGCGGCGCCCGGCAGGATCAGCAGGAATTCTTCGCCTCCGAACCGGCAGACGACGTCCTCCTGGCGGACATGGTTGGTCAGAAGGCGGCTGATCTCGCGGAGCATGACGTCGCCGGCGTCGTGGCCGTAGGTGTCGTTGAAGCTCTTGAAATGATCGATGTCGGCGATGATGATCCCGACCGGCGCTTTCATCCGGATCGCCCGGCGGATCTCCCGGGTGAGCGTTTCCTCCATGAACCGGCGGTTGAACAGGCCGGTCAGCGGATCGCGGATGGATTTTTCCCGGAGCGATTCCCGGAGGCGGAGGTTGACGATGGCCGTCCCGATGTATTCGGCCATATTGGCCGCCAGCCGGGGCCGCAGCTCTTCGCCGCCGCTTTTTTCCGCGGAGGAAGCCGGGGGCCTTCGGAAACGGGATTTCGTTTCGGGCGGGGCGTAGCTGATCGTCAGAATGCCGTGAAGGTCCCCGTAGCTGGTCATCGGCACGCAGAGCGAGGGAGCCCCGGCCAGCCCCGCCTCGGCGATGTGGCGGCAGACGAGGTCCTTGTCCGGATTGTCCAGGATGTACGGCTTGCCCCGGCGCAGGCTCCAGCAGTCGGAGGCGTCCAGGTCGGCCTCGATCTCCGGGTAATTCCCCCAGGAGGATTTCATGTCGAACAGATTGCTGGCCTTGTCCGCGAGAAAAAACGCCCCGGATTGTTTCGGAAAGATCTTTTCTCCGAACCGGGCTCCGACGGCGTAGATCTCGTCCTCCGTCTGGCAGGTCTGGAGGGATTCGCCCATTTCATAAAGGAGGCCGAGCTCGGCGTTCCGCCGCTCGATTTCGACGATGTTCCGGAGCAGCTTTTCGTTGGCTTCCCGGACCTGGTTTTCGGCGGCTTTCCGCTGGGTGATGTCGGTGAAAACGACCAGCGTCCCGATGTAACGCGCGTCCCGATCGAACCGGGGCATGGCGTTGATCAGGAGCATTTTCCGCTCCCCGGCGATCGTGATGATATCCAGGTCGTAGACGCCCTTGACCCCTTTGCGACGCTGCGCGGTCTGGGCGGCGATCAGCTCGATGCCCGAGGCGGTCAGGAAATCCGCGATGCTCCGGCCGATCAATCCTCCCGGCGGGTGGCCGAAAATCTCGTTGAGGGCCGGATTGGCCATCGTGAAAACTTCGTTCTCGTCGACGATCCCGACGCCGTCGCCGAGGCCTTCCAGCATCGAGCGGAGGAGCGTTTCGTTCTCCCGGGCGAGGTCCTCGGCTTTCCGCCGCTCTTCGATTTCCCGGCGGAGCTCCTCGGTCCGGAGCTCGACCTTCGATTCCAGGTTCTGATAATACTCCTGAAGGCGGTCGACCATCTTGTTGAAGGCTCCGGCCAGAACGCCGGATTCGTCCTTCGTCTGAACCTCGACCCGGCGGGAGAGGTCGCCCTCGGCGATTTCCCGGGCGGCGACCGTCATGGCCTTCAACGGACGGGTGACCCAGCCGCTTCCGAGAAAGACCATGACGATTCCGGCGAAAAACAGGACGAGGCAGAAGAAGATGATTTGTTTGCGGAACTGATCGATTTCAGCGGCGATGGCGTCCGTCCTGAATCCGACGAACAGCCGCCCGATCGTCTCGCCCTGGTATTTAATCGCCGTCGCCGTCATATAAGCGCTTCGGTCCGGGGCGAAGTGGTTGCTCGTGTTGACGGCATATCCGTAATACTCCGCCGTCCCCATCCCCTGGGCCGCGGCCACCTTGCCGGCGGCGTTTTTGACGATGACGTAAGCGACGTCGTTCATTTCCCAGAAATTCCGGACCATCTCTTTAAGCGTCGCCTCGTCCTGAAAATAGAGCGGCACGGTCATGATTTCGGCCGAGGCATTGGCGACCTGGAGCACTCGGGACACGGTGATGTCCGTCAGCGCCCTTTTCATCCGGATCGGAGAGAGCGTCAGGATGAGGAGACTGAAGACGATCAGCCAGGGGATGGCCGTCAACAGGATCTTGGTCCGGAAGGATTTCACCGGAACACCCTCGCCATCGCCAGGAGGCGGGAATTGAAGTCTGATCCCCCCTCTCGGGCCGCATTCAGGTTGATGAGGATGGCCGGGCGGCTTCTGGACGGCTCGAAGCCGATGGTCGCTCCCAGGGAAGGGTATTCGGGGAGGCTGCCGACGGTCGTTATTTTCAAGTTCCGGCAGAGCTGGATGATGCGGACGAGAATCGGGTGCCGCATCGGCGCCAGGTAGGCGATTTCGACGCCGGCGCTTTTCAGATCTTCTTCCCAGCGGCTGGACCGGTCAAGGGCGACGGACACCGGCCGGACGGGAATTTTCCCGATGCGGGTGTCTTTTTTCTCGGCGAAAATATTCTCCATTTCGGCTTTGACCCGCATCGAGACGGGATCGCCTTCCAAATAGAGGACTCCGAAGACGATCTCGTCTCCGACCCGGGCGCCCAGGGCGCGGTCGAACGTCAGGATCTTGAAGGTGAGATTGAATTGATCGCTGCAGGAAACCGGCGGAACCTCCAAGGAAAAACACCTTGCGGTCAGCCCCAACGCCGCGAGGATGGCGATCAATGTCCGCTTCACACGCGTCTCTCCTCCGTCCGCGAAGGAATCTGCTCTTAAAATAAACCAAATCGGCCTCCAAGACAACTTTTCCCGGGCTTTGACACGTCCGGGCCGATCGGACATAATGAACCGGATTCCACTTTTTTTTGGAGCCATGATCGATGACGGATCGCAAGCGATGGACGGCGGCTGCGGCCGCCGCCCTGGCGGTTACGACGCTGATTTCGCCCGGGTGTTCGTCCAGGGAGACGAAGCCGCGCAACGTTCTTTTCATCACCCTCGACACGTGCCGGGCCGACCACCTGAGCGCCCTGCCCGGCGGCCGGGCCCGGACTCCGGCCCTGGACGGCCTGGCCGCCAGGGGAATTCTCTTTGAAAACGCCTGGAGCCTGATTCCGATCACGCTGCCCGCTCACGCGACGATGTTCTTCGGGGAACCTCCCCATATGCTGGCCAACTACAATAACGGCGAATTCATCACCCAGCGCCGGAACCGGCCTTCGTTCGTCCAGGCTTTTCGGAAGGAAGGATATGCCACGGCGGCCTTTGTTTCCCTGGGGGTCATGACCCGCGAATTCGGCTTGTCGGAGGGTTTTGATTTCTACGAAGACGCCTTCCCGGACACCCGATGGTACCTGAACGCCCGCGAGGTCAACCGCCGGGTCATCCCCTGGCTCGAATCCCATTATGACAAGCCGTTTTTTCTCTGGGTTCATTATTCCGATCCGCACGCTCCGTATTCCCCGCCCGACATGCCCAAGGACCTCGATCTCCGCCTCAACGGCCGGGTTCTCGGATCGTATCGGTTGAACGATTATGCCTGGATCCGGGTCGATCTCGACTTGAAGGCCGGCAAGAACGTTCTGGCGTTCGATACGAAAAATCCCTACATCGCCGGCCCCCTCCGGGAGTCGGCGCGTCTTGACGACATCCGCTTCGGTCCCGAAAGCGAGATGAAGGACGTCAAGGTGGATTTCGGCGATAACAAGTGGGACCTCCGTCCGGGAACCACCACCCGGTATTTCCGGAAAGGCGCCCGCATCACCCTGACTTCGCCCGAGGCCCGCCGGGTCAAATTGGAATTCATCGGCGAGCTCCACTTGCCTCCGGACGCCGCCCGCGACCTGTACGGAAGGGAAGTCGAATACATGGATGGGCGCATCGGCGAGCTCCTGTCCGTCCTCGACGGGCTCGGGCTGACCGGTAAAACGGCCGTCATCGCCGTCGGCGACCACGGCGAAGGGCTGGGAGAGTATCTTCTCGATTCGACCGATTATCATTTCGGCCACATCAAGTACCTTCAGAAGATTTATCTGAACGTCCCCCTGATCGTCTCCATCCCCGGGAATCCGCAGAACGGCACGCGGCGGACCGAGCCGGTCACCCACCTGGATCTCGCCCCGACGTTTTATAACCTCATCGGCTTCAAGCCCGTCCGCGGACTGTCCGGCCGCGATCTTCTCGCCCTTCCGCCCGGCGCGGCCATTCCCGTCTTTGCCGAGACCTTCCGCCCGGAATCGGACCGGAACCGGTTCGCCCTGATCGAGGCGCCCTGGCACATGATCCTGGACCCGGAAACCGGCCGGCACCGGATGTACAACATGACCAACGATCCGGCCGAAAGCTCCAACCTGTGGAACACCAAGGATCTTCCTCCCGCCATCGCCCGGGACTTTGAAAAGCGGCTCAACGATTTCGCCCGGGAGATCCTGGCCAACAAGAAAGAGAAGGCCATCGATTCCCGGACCGAGGAAATGCTCAAATCGCTGGGCTATATCGGGAAATGAGCTTGGCGAGCGGCAACCGGGCCTCGAGACGATTCCCTGCGGCCGTCTTGGCCGCGGCGGCCGTTCTGGCTCTGGCCGGCTGCGCCCCGGAGCGAAAACCGCGAAACGTCATTCTTTTGACCCTCGACACGCTTCGGGCCGACCACGTCGGAGCCTACGGCGCCGGGAAGGCGTCCACCCCCGCCTTGGACGGCTTGGCCCGGCGGGGGATCCTGTTCGAAAACGCCTGGAGCCGCATCCCCATCACCCTTCCCTCGCACGCTTCGATCTTCTTCGGCCGGTCTCCTCATGAGCTGGCCAACTATAACAACGGCCAGATCCTGGCGGCGTCTCCGGACCGGCCGTCCTTCGTCGAAACCTTCCGGAAAAAAGGATTCGATACCGCGGCGTTCGTATCGCTCGGAGTCCTGGCTCCGGAATTCGGCTTGACCGGCGGATTCCAAGAATACCGGGCGGACTTTCCCCCGCAGCGCTGGTACCTGACGGCCGGGGAAATCAACCGGAAGGCGATCCCCTGGCTCGAAGCCCGCCGAGACCGGCCGTTTTTTCTCTGGCTGCATTATTCCGATCCCCACGATCCCTATTGCCCTCCCGATATGCCCGACGATCTCACCGTGCGGTTCAACGGCCGGGAAATCGGCTCGTTCCGTCTGAGCGATTACGAGCTCAAGCGGGTCGAGCTCGACCTGCAGGCCGGGGACAACACCGTCGTCTTTGAGACGAAGAATCCTTACCAGCCCAATCCCAGCCAGTACATGGCCCGGATGGACCTGATCCGCTTCGGTCCCGAGGAGGCCATGGCCGGCGTGAAATGGAAACACGCCAACCGGTGGTGGACGATCCCCGGCACCGACATCCGTCTTTTCAAAAACGGGGCGATCGTGAACGTCCGCGCTCCGACGGCCCGCCGGGTGACGATGGAATTCCGCGGCCAGCTCAACGTGTTCAAAGAGGACAACCGGGAGCTCTATCGACGGGAAGTCGAATACCTCGACGGCCGGATCGGCGAGCTGCTGGCGGCCGTCGACCGCCTCGGCCTCCGGGACGAAACGGCCGTCCTCGCCGTCGCCGACCATGGAGAAGGCCTCGGCGAATATCTCCTTTCCGGGACGCCGCACTTCGGCCACATCCATTTCCTCCAGAGCGCCTACCTTCGCGTCCCGCTGATCGTCGCCGTTCCGGGAGCCCGGGGCAACGGCTCCCGGCGGGCGGAGCTCGTGTCTCTCACCGATATCGCCCCGACGATTCTGGGAATGATGGGATGGAAGGGAAAATATGCCGGACGCAATCTCCTCCGGCTGCCGGCCGGCGCGTCGGCCCCCGTTTTTCTTGAAACGTTCCGGCCGGAAGCCGAGCGCGACCGGTTCGGTCTCGTGGATGGCCGCCGGCACTTGATATTCAACCCGGAAAACGGCCGCCGCTGGCTGTACGATCTTTCCGCCGATCCCTCCGAAACGATCGACCTCTGGGGCAAGCCTGAAGTCCCCGCCGGAACCGTTCAAGATCTCGACCGGCGGCTGGCGGCGTTCGCCCGCGACGTCCTCGCCGGCAAGAAAGACACACCCATTGATTCGAAGGCCGTCGAAATGCTCAAATCGCTCGGCTACGTCGGGAAATAATTCCGCCCTGAACGTTCGTTGACTTCGCCTCGGGAATCGTTATAATGGCTTTTCTCTCCGAGTCGAAAGGGCTAAAGCGGTAAGGCCAGGCCCCGAGACCAATGGGCGAAGCCGGAAACGGCTTCACCTTCCATCTTTGAAAAGGAGGATCGATTGATCCCAACTATCAAATTTCCCCGCAAAACCCTCGTCTTCGCCGCGGCCGGCACGCTGGTTTTCGCCCTCGCGGCGGCTCCCGCGTTTGTCCTGGCCGGGGATGAGGAGCAGAAAGCGTCCGGACAGGACGAAACGGTGAGAATCACCGAAGAGATCCAGGTCGTCGGCAAAGCCCCCAAAGCCCAGCCGGTTTCGACGGTCACGACCATCATCGAGACGCTGATCGAGCAGTACAATCCGAGGGACCTCTCGGACGTGATCCGGTATGCTCCGGGCGTGAACATCACCGTCGGCAGCAAGCGCGAATCGACCCTGAAGCTGCGCGGCATGGACTCGACCCGCATCGCCCTGCTGATCGACGGCGTCCCGAGCTACGAGCCGTATTACGGGTCGTTCGACCTGAAGACGGTCTCGGCCTCCGGACTCGAATCGATCCAGGTCACCAAGGGCCCGTCCTCGGTTCTTTACGGCCCGAACACCCTGGCCGGAATCGTCAACGTCATCACCAAGCGGCCGGGCGACGATCCGTTCCTGACCGTCCAGGGAAGCCTGGGCGCGGAAAAGACGTACAGCGTCGGCCTGGACGGCGGCGTCCGGCTGAACCGGTTTTCGATCGTCGGCGACGTCGCCTACCAGAATTCGGACAGCTTTTCCTACCCGGCCAAGGACAGCGGCGACAAGATCAAGCTGAGCAACTCGAATTACGAGCGCTTGAACCTCAACGCCAAGATCTATTACACACCCTCCGAGGACACCGAGATCATGATCAACGGCGGCGTCTACCATTCGGAATACGGCATGCCGACCACCCTGGGCGTTCAGAAGGCCCGGTACTGGTATTTCAAGAACTGGGACCGCTATACCTTGAACGCCGGCGGCTACACGTCCCTGGGCGAAGGCGCCACGCTCCGCTTCCGGGCGTTCTACGTGAATTACCGCAACACCCTGGACCAATACAAGGATGCGGCCTGGAAAGTCCGCCAGTTCGAGAGCACGTTCGACAATTCGGTCTTCGGCGGCTTCGCCCTCGGGGAATTCAAGCTGGCCTCCTGGAACACGCTGAAAACGAGCCTGAATTACCAGCGGGACGTCGCCCGGATCCAGGACGACGCCGGGCTGCCGTTTGACAAATACGACCAGGGGACCTTCTCCGCGGCCGTGGAAGACCAGATCCTGCTCAGCGAGCAATGGCAGGTCGTCGGCGGCCTCAGCTTCGACCTGATCGACAAGTTTTCGGGCGGAACTTATTCCCGGTTCAATCCCATGATCGGCCTCAAGTTCACCCCGATGGAAACGCTGGACATGCATCTGTCCTTCTCCCAGAAATCCCGCTTCCCGAACATGCGGGCCATGTATTCCTCGTCCAGCGGAAATCCCGACCTCCACAGCGAAACGGGGACCAACGCCGAGTTCGGATTCACCTGGGATGCGGGCGTCCGCGTTTCTGGAGCGGCGTTCATTTATCAGTTCACGAACATGATCGATTCCATGGTTCTGCCCGATGGATCGAAAAAGAACATCAACATCGGCAAGGCCCACATCAACGGCTTCGAGATCCAGGCCGGCAAATCCGTCGGCTGGCTGGACGGGACCTTGAATTACACGTACGTCGACGCCCAAAACGAATCGGCCGACCGTCCGCTGGACGCCATGGCCCCCCATAATTTCAGCTGCGACATATCCGTATATCCCGTTGAAAGATTACGGTTCAGCGTCTATGCCCTGGCGGCTTCAAAATCCGATTGGTACGACTCGTATTCCGGCATGCTGCTGGAGATCCCGGCGTATTTCAATCTCGACGCCATCCTGGCCTACGACCTGGGCCGGTTGGAAGCGTTCGTCAAGGCGACCAACGTTTTCAATAATTACATTTATACCGAGCCCATCTTCCCCTGGCGGGCCCGGTTCTTCGAGTTCGGGATCAAGGTCAAGGTGTTCTAAGCAAAACGTCATCGGAAGCCCGGGGACGCGCCAACCGGCGCACCCCGGGCTTTTTTTTGGGGGGGGAGGGGGAATCGGCTATTTCACGGCGTTTCCGTCGGGCGGCGCCTGTCCGAGCAGGTGCCGGACGAAAAACTCGAACCGCTTCCGGTCTCCGTACGCCTGTAATTCGTCGCTTCGGCCCGCCCCGTGGCCTCCGTTGGGGATGACGAGCAGGTCGAACGTCTTTCCGGCCTTGATGAGGGCGTTCGCGACCTGCATGGTCGAGGAAGGGTCGACGTTCGTGTCCAGCTCGCCGGAAACGAGCAGAAGCCGGCCCTGCAGCCTCCAGGCGTTGTCGACGTTGGAGGACGCCGCGTACTGAGATCCGACTGGCCAGCCCATCCATTGTTCGTTCCAGGAGATTTTGTCCATCCGATTGTCGTGGCAGCCGTTGAAGGCGACGGCGACCGTGTAAAATTCCGGATGGAAAAGAAGGGCGCCCAGGGCGTTCTGTCCCCCGGCGGACCCGCCGTAGATGCCGACGCCCTTGCTGATGTCGTAAAACGGATACCTGGCCGCGGCGGCCTTATGCCAAAGGATCCGGTCGGGGAATCCGGCGTCGGCCAGGTTTTTCCAGCAGACGTCGAGGAAGGCCTTGGACCGGTTGCCCGTTCCCATGCCGTCGATCTGAACGACGATGAAGCCCAGCTCGGCCAGGGACTGCATGCCGATGAGGCTGTCGCCGCCCGAGTGGGGAGCGAACCAGTTGAAGCTCTTCGGGACGTGGGAGCCGTGCGGTCCGGCGTAGATGTTCTCGATGACCGGGTATTTCTTCCCGGGATCAAAATGCGACGGCCGGAGGATCACGCCCCAGATGTCGGTTTTTCCGTCGCGGCCCTTGGCCGTGAACGATTCCGGGGCTTTCCAGCCCTCGGCGAGAAGCCCGGAAATGTCGCCTTTTTCAAGCTCGAGGACGGCGCCGCCGTCCCCGGCCCGGCGGAGGGTCGCGACGGAGGGGAAGTCGACGCGCGAGGCGACATCGACGAACAGCTTCCGGTCCGGCGACAGGAAGACGTTGTGATCCAATCCCGGGGCGGTCAGGGACGTCAGGTTCGATCCGTCGAAATCCACGCGGTACAGATGGCGGAAATAGGGGTCCTCTCCGGGATGCGCGCCGCCGGCGACAAACCAGATCCGCCGCGCTTTTTCATCGACGTCGACGACGCCGCGGACGACCCAGCCGCCCCGGGTGATCCGGTTTTTCACCCGGCCGGTCAGGCCGTCGTATAAATACAAATGCTTCCAGCCGTCGCGCTCGGACATCCAGACGATTTCCCGGCCGTCGTCGACGTCGCGGCGGAAATACGCCCCGGAATCCTTCGGGCCGGTCGCGGCCGCGTAGGTGTTGAAAAAGGTCTCCGGTTCGTCGGAGATGACGGCCCGGGGATGGCCGGTCGTCCCGTCCACCTCGATGATCCGGTAGACCTCGTGGCCGCGCTGGTTGTATTCGAAGGTAAAGGCCCGGCTGTCGGACCGCCAGAAGAGGTCGGTCAGGGCATAGGCATTGGGAAACAGGTCGTTGGGAATGATGATCTGCCGGCCGGCCGCGACGTCGAAGAGAACGGGCTGCCGGACGTCCACCGCGTCTCCGGGCTTGGGATAGAACAGGCTCATGCGCTTCGGCTGAATCTGGTCGGACGGAGAGGAAAGGACGTATTCGACATGGCGCTGATAACCCGGCTTGATCCGAAAGACAGCGATTTTTTTCGAGTCGGGCGACCAGATCATGGTTTCCGGATCGTAGAAGTCGCCCTCGGACCCGTCGGTACTGAGCAGGGTGAAGTCCTTCTCCCCGGCCTTGCGGACGGCGACGTTGTAGTTGCGGATCAGGGCCTCGCTCCGGCCGTCGGGCGAGGGGATCGGATTCGGATTCAGGAGAAGGGAAAGGTCCCGCGTCGGCTCGGCTTCATCGACGTGAGGCGGCCGCCCGCCAGAACCGCGGCCTGCGGGATCGATCCGGGATTTCGTGAAGATGTATTCGGACAGGTCGCATCTCCAGACGTTCTCGAAATCCCTCCAGTTCCGGATCTCAATGGCCCGCCCGCCGTCGACGAAACGGAAGGAGAAAAACGGCAGCGTGATCGGGGTGCAGGCGATCCCCGTCGCCTTCGTGTAGGCGGCGGCCATCCGGGCATGGTCGAAGGCCGGGCGCTTTTCGGCTTTGACGGCGTCGACCTTGACGAATTCGTGGCCGCCCCTGATCCGATTACGATAGACGAACGAATCGGCGTCGATCCACCGGACGTCTTCGACGAGATCGGAAACGAGACCTTCGTAATGGGCGCGCAGACCCACGGCCCTGTCCACGTCCGCTCGGGTGAGGCCCGCGCCGGGCGAAGCGGCCGGCAGCAGCGGCAGAGCGAGAACGAAGACGACGACGCGATTTATTCGGCGGGCTTGACCGGAGATCATGAGGTTCTTCCTTTTTTAAGGAAAAATCATTAATAAGCCCGATGATCGCTAAAAGTCAAACGCCGCTTGACGCCGGCCGGCGGCTGGAAATATCATCCCGCCATGGCTTCTTGCGTTCGTCCCATGCGGTCCGAGGATTTAGCATTCGCCGCGGAATGCCCGGTGCTGGAAGGCTGGACCGGCGATACTCCGGAAGTGATGGAAGGATTTTTCGCCCATGATCCGGACGGCTGCTTCGTCGCCGAAACGGACGGCCGTCCGGCCGGAATCTGCGTCGCGACGCCGTATGATGCGGCCGGCTTCATCGGCTGGGTCATCGTCCGCCGCGAAGCGAGAGGACGGAGCCTCGGCCCGGCTCTCCTCGAAGCGGCGATTCGATATTTGAAGGGCAGAGGGATCAATAACATCTGTCTTGACGGAGTCGAAAAAGCCGTCCCGTATTACGCCCTGTCCGGATTCCGCCCCGTCTGCCGATCGCTGCGGTTCGGCGGCCGGGTCGATGAGATTTCCCAAACCGGTTGGGCGATCGGTTCCGGGAACATCCGGCCGATGCGGGAGCGGGACCTTCCCTCGGTTCTCGAGATGGACCGCATGGCTTTCGGGGCGGACAGGGGATTTTTCCTGAGACGCCGATATTCTTTGCATCGGGAATATGCCTGGGTGGCCGAGGACGACGGGAAAATGGCCGGCTTCATCATGGGCCATGATGGAGACGGCACGGCCGTCGCCGGCCCCTGGATAGCGGATGAGAGATGCCATTGTCCCGGCGATTTGTTGGGACCTTTCCTCGCCCGGGCGAAAGGAAAGCGCTTTCGGGTCGGCGTTCTCGAAATGAACGAATCGGCCGTCCGCTATCTCCGGGCGGTTCCCGGCCTGGTCGAACAGACGTCCAGCATCCGGATGGTTCTGGGGCCGTCGGACCGGCTCGGGAATTCGCCGATGTGCTGGGCCGTAGGATCGCCGGCCAAGGGTTGAGGTCCGGTTTTTGAAGAGGTGATTCATGTGCGATACGTTCGTCGTCCTGGGCCCGGACGCGGCCGGCGGCACGACCATTTTCGGAAAGAACAGCGATCGCGAGCCGAACGAAGCCCAGGTTCTCGAATATCATCCCCGGCGGGAATGGCCGGCGGGGACGGAAGTCCGGCTGACGTACCGGTCGATTCCCCAGGCCCGGGAAACCCGGGCGGTGATCCTGTCGCGGCCGTTCTGGATGTGGGGCGCGGAAATCGGCGTCAACGAAGACGGCGTGGCCGTCGGCAACGAAGCCGTCTGGTCGAAGATGCCCCTGTCCCGCGAGCCCGGCCTCACCGGCATGGACATGCTTCGGCTGGCGCTGGAGCGGGCGACGACGGCCGGGCAGGCCCTGGAAACGATCGTCGGCCTCCTTCACGACCACGGCCAGGGCGGAATCTGCGGCTACCTTGATAAAAAGATGACCTACCACAACAGCTTCATCATCGCCGATCCGGAGGAAGCCTGGGTCCTGGAGACGGCCGGACCGTTGTGGGCCGCGCGGCGCGCGGCCGGGGCGGCGGCCATCAGCAACGGGTTGACGATCGGCGCGGACATCGACCGGATGCACGACGAGCTCATCCCGACGGCCTGGAACAAAGGCTGGCTGAAAAAGGGCGAAACATTCGATTTCGCGCGCTGCTATTCCGACTGGTTTTATACGACGTTTTCCGCCTGCGGGCGCCGGCGGAGCCGGGTTTCGGAGCTCATCGCCAATAAGTCCGGCGGTATGGACGCGACCGCGGCCATGGCCGTTCTCCGCGACCACGGAGGGGACGGCTATCGCCCGGATAGACATTTTCTCGGTAACCGGGTTTGCGCCCATGCCGGGAACGGGCCGGCGCGGAAAGCCACGCAGACGACGGCTTCGCTGGTCGCTTGTCTGACGAAGGATCCGGAACGGCGGACATTTTGGGCCACGGCGACGGCCGCGCCCTGCACAGCGGTCTTCAAGCCGGTTTGGTTCGGGGACGGCGCTCTTCCCGATTTGGGCCCGCAACCGGAGGGCCGTTTTAACGCCCGGGCGTATTGGTGGCGCCATGAGCGGTTTCACCGGACCGTTCTGAGGGATTATCAAAGGCGGATGGGGGAGATCAGGGCGGAGAGAGACGAATTCGAGCGGGGTCTTATCGGCCGGGCCGAAAAAGCTCCGGCGGCGGAGCGGTCCGCTTTCACCGCCCGGGCTTTCGCCGAAGCCGACGGCAAGACGGCCGGATGGCTCGAGCGCGTCCGCGCCCTGCCCGTCCGGGCCAAACCCGGCCTGTTCTACCCCGCGTTCTGGAGCGGGCAAAACCGCAACGCGGGCCTGGAGATTTGAACCCGTCGCGTTGAACGGCTCCCCGCGTTTTGGTATAAGATCTCTTCATGGCTTTTTCGATTTTTCTTCACCCTCCAAGGAGGTCCCGCCAATGAGAAAAAATTCCGTTCTCTGCTTTTCAGCGTGTTTTATTCTCATGGTCGCGATGTTAGCCGGGCAAACGCCCGCGCCGGTCCTGGGTCCGGAGGTGAAAGCCGCGCCGCTCCCGACGGTGAATCTGCCGGAAACGTCGGTGACAAAGCATACGATCAAAGTCGGCGGCCGGACGCTGAACTATACGGCGACGGCGGCCATGATGCCGATGAAGGACGAGTCCGGAAAGCTCATGGCCGATATCTTCTATATCGCCTATACCCTCGACGGAGTCGCCGACCGGACCAAGCGGCCGGTTTTGTTCTCGTTCAACGGCGGGCCGGGCTCGTCGTCGGTCTGGATGCACATGGGATTCCTCGGCCCGAGGAAGGTCGTCTACAGCGAGGAGGGCTGGGCCCTCCGGCCTCCTTACCGGATCGAGGACAACGAATCTTCGATTCTGGACGAGGCCGACCTCGTCTTCATCGATCCCGTCGCGACCGGCTACAGCCGCATGGCTCCCGGCGAAGATCCCCATAAATACCACGGGGTGACGGAGGACCTGGCCTCGGTCGGCGAGTTCATCCGGCTGTATCTGACGAAGAACGGCCGCTGGGATTCGCCGAAATTCCTCATCGGCGAAAGCTACGGGACGACGCGGGCCGCCGGATTGACCGGCTATCTGATGAGCGAATACAACATCTTCCTCAACGGGACCATCCTCGTCTCGTCCATGACCCTGGGCGTGCGCCTGGGGGATGATATCGGCACGGCCATGGTCCTGCCCCACTATACGGCGACGGCCTGGTATCATAAGAAGCTCCCCGCCGACCTGCTGGCCAAGCCGCTCCGCTCCGTCCTCGACGAATCGGAAGCTTTCGCCCGCGGGGAATATCTGCTCGCCCTGGCCCGGGGCAACACCCTTTCCCCGAAAGAAAAAAGCGAAGTCGCCGCCAAGCTGGCCCGGTTCTCCGGACTGCCGGAGGAATATCTTCTGGGCAGCAATCTCCGGGTCGCAGCCGAGCAGTTCCGCAAAGAGCTTTTCCGGAAAGAAGGCCGGACGGTGGGCCGCCTCGACAGCCGATATACGGGCATCGTCAAAAGTCCGTACGGAGAGGCGTTCGAGGACGATCCGGCCATGACCGATTGGTACGGCGGTTTCACCGGGGCGATCAACCAGTACTTCAAGAACGAGCTGCGGGTCGAGACCGATCTCAATTACAACATCTTCGGCGATGTCGGCATGTGGCGCGGGATGAACATGTTCGGCGAACAGACGCCCTCGTCGGGAATGATGTTCGGCTTCCCGCAAGGCGTCGGCGAAATGCTCTATGACGCCATGGCCAAAAACCGTTTTCAGAAGGTCTTGGTCCTGGCCGGTTATTACGACGGCGCCTGCGATTATTACAGCGCCGAATACGCCTTCACCCATCTCGATCCGGCCGGCACGGTGAAGGACCGGGTCAAGTTCGCTTATTATGAATGCGGCCACATGATGTACATCCGCAAGGCCGACCTGATCGCGGCCAAGCGGGACGTGGCCGAGTTTATCCGCTCCTGTCTTTCGGATTGACGGCGGGGCGGAGGGATCGGGCTGCCGTAACCGGAAGCGGTGATTTTCGTATGAACGGGCGGAGGGATCAGACCATGGCTCTTCGGTTTTCGGGTTTGGGAACGGTCCGGACGTTTCTCCGCGTCGGGACATGCTCGGAGGCGCTCTGCAACGTCCTTGACCGCGCTTATGGTCAGCCGCTCAAGATCGAGGAGCATGCGGCGATGCCGCTGGCCGGCGGGATCTACCAGCACGGCTACCAATGCGGCCTGCTCTGGGGCGCGACCCTCGCCGCCGGGGCCCGGGCGCATCAGCGGTTCGGCCCCGGTCCCAAGGCGGAAGCGACGGCCGTGTCGGCCTCGCGGAAAATCGTCGAATCCTTCCGGGCCCGAAACGGCGAAATCAATTGTCTCGAATTGACGGACTGCGACTGGAAGAAAACGGCGAAAATCGCGAAGTATTTCATCAAGGGCGGGACGTTCAAATGTTTCAGCCTGGCCGCCAAGCTGCCGCCCGTCGCGTATCGCGATATCAACGCGGCGCTTTCCGAAAACGGGGAGGGGGCTCTCCCTTCGCCGGTCAGCTGCGCGTCCGTTCTGGCCCGGAAAATGGGCGCGTCCGATCTCCAGGCGGCCATGGCCGCGGGATGGGCGGGGGGCATCGGCCTCAGCGGAGGCGGCTGCGGCGCCCTGGCGGCGGCGATCTGGATGGAAAGCCTCAACGCCCTCAAGCGGGGAGAGAAATTAAAGTTCAGCATTCCCGGAGCCCAGGCCGCCGTCGACCGGTTCCTCAAAAGCTCGGATTATGAATTCGAGTGCTCGGCCATCGTCGGGCGCCGGTTCGAGAGCGTCGAAGACCATGGCGCTTTCGTCCGGAACGGCGGCTGCGCGAAAATCATCGAGGCCCTGGCTTCGTGACGCCGGCCGGGCGGCGCGGCTCATTCTTTGGGTTTTCGGTCTTTGATGATTCCGGCATCCACCCAATAGATGTCGTTATTCCGCTGGAAGAACAAGTATTTCCTGTCGGGCGAGACCGAGGCGATCCCTTCATAATCTTCAGTGTTGATCGGATGGCCGAGCGCCTCGGCTTCGGTCCATCCGCCGTCTTTGGTCCGATAGCTGATGAATAGCTCGGAATTGCCCTCGCTTTGGCCGGCGTCGAAGATCAGATAGCTTTCGTCGGGAGCGATGAACGGGTGGGAAGCGCCGAAATATTTGCTTTTGTTGATTTCCTTCGGCAGGAATTCCGGCCGGGCATATTCTCCGCCGGCGGGCCGGGATCGGTAGATTCCGTATCCGGCGCCATAGCTTCCCGTTAAATAGAGCGTGCCGTCGAGCGTGGACGTGATGGACATGTTCCATCCGTCATTGATCGGACCGGTGAAATATCGGGCTTCGCCCCAACCGCCGTTTTCCCTGGGGGAAAACCAGGCTTCGCCTTTCGCCCCGCCCGGTTTGGCTCTTTTGGAGTTGAAAACGACCTTTTGGTTATCCGGGGTCACAAAGGCTTCGTTTTCCATGATGTCCCTGGCGAACGATGCGGGCTGGGGTTTCGTCCATCCCGTCTCCGTCATTTTCATGTGCATGATCCGGTTTTCCGTTCCTTCCAGGGACGCCCGCGAAGTAAAAAAGAGCTCCCGCAGGTCCGGTGTAAAGGAAATGGCCGCTTCCCAGCCGGCTTCCGTCGAAATGAGGCCGGGCCCAAAGAGCCGGGGCGTCGATCCCGGGGGCGTCTGGCCCAGGTAGGGGCCTTTCAGGTCTGAGGCGGGGAGGAAAATCGCGGCGAGCAACAGGGAGAAAAACAGAAAAAATTTACCGGAATGATTGTTGATCGGTCTTGAGTTCAACATGGGACGCGTCCTCCATCGTATTCATGCCGAAATTTTTCCGAATCTACCAAGCCGGATATTTTCTGTCAAGCAGAAATAATAAACAAAATGAGGGAATAAGCAATCTGTCCCCGCATTCCCATAATTGTGCCGGTCGATTGAAAATCAGACTCGGTTCCATTAATATCTCAGCGTTGCCGGGGTGGCGGAACTGGCAGACGCAAGGGACTTAAAATCCCTTTCTCCGAAAGGAGAGTACGGGTTCGATTCCCGTCCCCGGCATTGACCCGACAAGTCCCGTAACAAATCCGAAAATGATTCGTTTTTATATTGAGCCGCTTGTCTAATCCCCAGGAGGACGACATGAAAACCACGACGATTTGCCTGGCAGGACTCCTGGTGCTTGTTTTGCCCGGAATTGTCTTTGCCGCCGTCCAAAATCAGGCGGCCGCGTCCGTCCCAAACCCGGCCAAAACGGGGTACCTGGACGTGCCTGACGGCAAGCTCTATTACGAAGTCGCCGGAGAAGGGGACTGGATCGTCCTGGTTCACGACGGGAACCTGCACTCCGTGACGTGGGACGAGCAATTCCCCGTGTTTTCAAAAACCCATAAAGTCGTCCGCTATGACCGGCGCGGCTACGGGAAATCGACGTTTCCGGACAAACCGTTCTCGAATATCGAAGACCTGGCCGAGATCTTCACCCAATTGAAGATCGATAAGGCCGTGCTGATGGGCATGTCCGCCGGCGGCGGGCTTGTCCTGGATTTCACTCTCGAGCATCCGGACAAAGTCTCGGGACTCGTCCTCGTCGGCGCCGTCGTCAGCGGATTCGGATATTCCGAGCATATGATGACTCGCGGGGGACACCTGAATCGGGCGGATCTGTCCGATCCGGCGGCCCTCGCCGATTATATGTTTCACCGTGATCCTTACACGATTTACGAAGGCAATCCGGAGGCAAGGAAAAGAGGCTACGATTATCTCATGAGCAGCCTGCAGAATTACCGTGATAAGGGCGAGTTTATGCAGGGGCCCCGCCGACCGGCCTTGCCGAACTTGAAAGAGATCAAGGTCCCGACGCTGATCGTCGTCGGGGAATTCGACGCCCCGGATTGCCACGCCCATGCCGGCGCCATCGAGGCGGGCATCGCCGGTTCCCGGCGGGCGATCATCGAAAAGGCGGCTCATATCGTCCCTCTGGAACAGCCCGCCGTTTTCAATAACCTCGTCCTGGCCTTCGTCCTGGAAAACAAGTTTTTCGAGATCCTCGAACAAAAAGGCGTGGCCGAGGCCGTCTGCGCTTTCGAGGACGCCCGGAAACGGGGCGATCCTTCGCTCGATTTCGGCGAGCCAAAAATGAACCAGGCCGGATATCGCTATCTTCAGGCGGGGAAAATCCAGGAGGCCATCGAACTATTCAAGCTGAACGTCCTGGCTTACCCCGATTCCGCGAACGTTTACGACAGCCTGGCCGAGGCGTATATGGCCGACGGCCAAAAAGAAGCGGCGATCGCCTATTACGAAAAATCGTTGAAGCTGAACCCCCAAAACGAGAACGCGGCCGCCCAATTGAAAATTCTTAAAAAATAATCGTTCGATCGGCCGGGTCAGGGCAGCGCCCGGTAGACCGCCGCCGCGATCTTGATGTCCTGGACGGCGACTCCGGTGAGATCGACGATCGTGACCTGGTCGTCCGAGGTCCGGCCCTTTTCCCGTGCCGAGATCACCGCTCCGAGCTCCAGGCACTTCTCCTCCCGAATCCGTTTGGCTTCGAGGGCCTTGTGGATCTCGCCCCGCAGCCGGCACTGGGACAGGCTGTCGGCGACGACGACGTCGGCCCGGGCCAAAATTTCGGAATCGAGCTCCTGCTTGTCCGGCGTGTCCGAGCCGACGGCGGTGATGTGGGTCCCCGGCCTCAGGTCCGCGGCCCAAAGGAGGGGCTTTTTCGACGGCGTCGCGGTCACGACCAGGTTGCAGCTCCGGAGGATCCGGGCCGCGTCCGGCGTGGTTTCGACCGAAAATCCGCGGGATCCCATCTCCCGCCGGTACGCCTCCAATTCGTCCGCAAGCGGCCCCCAGGCCAGCACATCCCGGCAGGCCGTGACCCGCTTGAGCCCGTCCAGCTGAAGCCGGGCCTGGACCCCGGCCCCGACGATCCCGATGCGCTCAACCCGGCGGGGGGCGAAATATTTCGCGGCCACGGCTCCGGCGGCCGCGGTCCGCACATCAGTCAGATGACCCTCGTCGAGAAGGACGGCGGCGAAGACGCCGGTCCGCTGTTCGAACAGAAGCATGCAGCCGTTGCCCGACGGCAGGCCCAGGGCGGGATTTCCGTAGAATCCCGAGGCGATCTTGATGACGTAGAGATTCTCTCCGGAGATATAGCCGTATTTGATGTGGACTTCGCCCTTGTCCAGGATCAGCTCGCCGACGGGGGGAACGACCGCCCGGCCTTCGGAATAGGCGATAAAGCCCTCCTCGATGGCCGGGATCAAGTCCAGCCCGGGGAGGACGGCCTTGATCTGGTCGAGAGTCGCGATTTTCATGGCCTTCTCTCCGGAGCGGGGATCATTTCGATCCCAAAGCCGAGATCAGGCCGCTGATCCGGTCGAGGGCCGGCATCAGATAATCGTGAGGGAGGCCGTAACTGATGCGGACGAAATGATCCAGGCCGAAATGGTCGCCCGGCACGATGAGGACTTTTTTCTCCTGTCGCAGCCGCTCGGTCAGCTGCGTCGAGTTGATGTTCAACCGGTATTTCACGAAGGCGATCGCCGCCGCCTGGGGCGGAGTGACGCTCAGGATTTCCCGGTGCTCGTTCATCCATTTCTGCAGGACGGGATAACCCCGGCGGATGTAGTCGCGCGTCCGCCGGATGAGGCGGGGCCGGACCCGGGCGGAGAGGGCGTAGGCGGCCAGGTGGTTGGAGAGCATGGTCGCGCTCAAGGTCAGGTATTCATGCCTCGCCCAGAGCTCGTCGACGACGTCGGCCGGGCCGACGGCCCAGCCGATCCGCAGCCCCGGAAGCCCGTACGCCTTGCTCAGGCTGCCCACCGCCAGGACTTTTTCGTAGCGGCCGTAAAACGACGGCGTCGGCTCTTCGGCGATGCGCTCGGCTCCGGCGTAAACCTCGTCGGCCAGGATCCAGGCCCCGGCGCTGCGCGCGGTTTCAATGATGGCCTCCATCTCCTCGTCCTTGAGGATGGCGCCCGTCGGGTTGTTCGGATTGCAAACCGCGATCAGCTTCGTTTTCGAAGTCACCGCCTTTTTCAGGCCGTCCAAATCGGGGGCCCAGCCGTTCTTTTCGTCCAGGTCGAATGTTTTCAAGACGAGGCCGAGGTTTTTGGCCAATCCCCAGATCTGCATGTAGTTGGGGAGCATGACGACGATTTCGTCCCCGGCCGAAAGCAGGCTCCAGAGGATGTCGTAGTTGGCCTCGATCGCGCCGATGGTCACGAGAACGTTTTCGGGTCCCGCCCCGGGATAGAGGGCGGCGATGTTGTTTCGCAGCTCCGGAACGCCGTTGGCGTGGGGGTAGTCCATCTCGAGGGAAAGCAGCCGCTCCATCTCCTCCGGGTCGTCCCGGATCAGATCTTTCAAGGCGAGCGGATGCACGCCGCTCTCCGAAAGGTTGTATTCGACCTCCTTTTCGAACTTGGACATCATCCGTTCCATCACGAAAGGTTGAAACTTCGACATGATCTCGATTCCTCCTTCTTTTAATGATTCAGTTCTCTAGGTTGAAAAGAAGCCGGGCGCCGGCGAAAAACGAGGCCTGGATCGCCCCCAGGGAACGGAGGGCGAGCCCGTGCGTGCGGCCGTCGAGAAGCCGCTGGAGGACGGGACGGGAAATCGTGAAATAGGTTTTTTCTCCGCGCTCCGGTCGGACCTCCCCGTCGATGATCATCTGGGAATTGAGGACGTCGTATGGATCGCCGCCCTTGCAAAAGCCGGCCCAGGTGACGGTTTCCCGCTTCCAGGCCCCGTCCCCTCCGAGGATTTCGACGACCCGGATCTCGCCGAAGTCCTTGAGCTTTTCGGCCAGGGCCTCGACGGATTGCGCGGTCAGCTCGAGAAGACCCGGACCCGCCGCCGTTTTCCCGGCCGATTCTCCGAAGTCCCAGCGGAGAATCGTTAATTGCGTCCCTCCCACCGAAAGCGTCCGGACCGGTCCGGATTCCTCCAGAGCGCTCCAATCTTTGAAATTGACCTCGGGGAAGGCGGAGTCGACCACGGCTTCCTCGAGCGCCGGCAGGTCATGGGAAAACTTTTTCGGATCGGCCATCGGCGGGTGATAGGGAACGGCTTCTCGGACGTCCGGGCCGGCCGTCGCCGTGTCGACAACGTCCACCCGGAAATCATCCACGTCCACCCGGTACCGACCGATGCCCCAGTCCATGAGGGCGAGCTGGCCGTTGACCGTATCTCCGGGGATGGCCTCAAAATCGCGGGTCGTCATGCTGACCGCCGTCCAGACCCCCGCCTCCGGGATGTCGAACTCCATTAAATGGCTGTGGAAGTCGGTGGTCTTCTGGGTGTTGAGGTGAAGGTTGATGCGCCGGGGGGCGCGGCTCACCCGGACCCGGGCCGAGATGCGAAGCTCCCATCCCGGCTCGGTCAGCTTGGCCAGATCGAGATCCCGGGAAACCCGGCGCTTGATCAGAGCCCACCAGACGTTCCGGGTGTCCCGCGTCGAATCGACGAAAATGGAGGCGAATCCGTCCTCCTGCCTGAAATCCATGGCCGCATCGCCGTCTCCGGCGAAAAACGACCACCCGTTTATTCCGTCCGGATCGAGAGGAAGGTTCGGGCCGCAAAATTCGTCCCGGAATTGCGCCCGGGCCGCGGACGCCGTGAGAAGCAGCGCGGCTAGAATCCATGCACCGCGCTTTCCTCCCTTAGCGGCCACGGCCGGCCTCCGGCGACGAATGCTCGAAGAAGGGAAAGAGAACCGGCAGATTTTCCGGGGTCAGCGGAGAACCGTACTCCGAGCATTCGAATCCTTCGGCGAATTTGATGTTGGCGGCTTTCTCGGCACCGTAAAATTTCGACAGCGCCTCCCGGCACTGGTCCGCTTCCTTGGCCAACGCCGGTTTCCGCGTCGATCCCAGCCAGGACCGCCGGGCGCTCTTATCAGCCGGGACGTCCGCGAGACCGCTGCGGTTGAACGGCAGCCATTCGTACATCTGCGACTCGTGACAGTCGAGCATGTCCAGCTTCGTCTCGACGGTATCCGTGATGTCCACGGCGACATCCGGCCGGAACGGCCGAGGCGTCTGGAAAAAATCGCTGACGTACATGATCACCGGCATTTTTTCAAGAATCGGCGTTTGGGGCTCGATGTTCGGGACCGTAACCAGGTAGGCCGCATCCTGGAGAAGGATGGCGGCGGAACGGTGGTCGGGGTGATAATCGCTGGGTCGCGGGCCGAAGATGAGATCCGGCCGGAATTCCCGGATGAGACGGATGAGGAGTCGGCGGTTTTCAAGGCTCGGCAGAAGCTCTCCATCGGCGTTGTCCAGGACTTGGTATTCGGCGCCGATCACTTTCCCGGCTCGGCGCGCTTCTTCCGCCCGCCTTCTGGCCAAAAGCCCGCCGGCCATGTTTTGATGGCCCGCATTCCCGTTGGTCAGGGAAAGCATCTTGACCGTATGTCCCAGGGCCGCGTACTTCGCCGCCGTTCCCCCTGAATCATCGGGGTCGTCCGGATGGGCGCCGATGATCAGCACGCGAAGGCGTTTCGAAGACGGGATTTCGCCGGACGGAGACGCCGCTTGAATGACGGTCGCCGCGACGAAGAGAACGAAAAACGGCCATAACAAGGCGCGCATCGAGGGCCTCCTTTAATTCATGCCTTTTCGGCGGTCATCGGGCGGGGCGCCCTTTTTCCGCTCCCGGAGCCACCGGACATTGTCTTGATAATACGCCGTCAGGATCCGCTCCGCCGGCTTCCCGCGCGGGCTGTATCCGGTGTCGGCCGCTCCGCCGTCGGCCGGATCCGGGGACCAGGCCCACCAGAACATTCCTTGTAACCAGTCCCATCCGGACGCATTTTGCAGGCCGGCCTGGTAGGCGTTGGCCTGGACTTCGAGATCGACGGGGCCTTGCCGTTCCCAATTCCATGGATTCTGGGCTCCGCCTTCGATGCTGCGGTACCCGATTTCGGTCAGGATGAGATTCTTATTCCAGCGCCGGGCGATGTCCGAAAGCTTGCCGAGATACCGGGACCATCCGGCTTTGAAATCATCAACGGTCGGATGGACGTTTTCGGTCAGGGTCGGATACGCATCCATCCCGATGACGTCGACGGCGTCCCACCAGCCGACGGCGTTGGGATTGCTTTCGGCCTGGTCGTCGGCATAAATCAGGGGGCCGTGGTAGGCCGCGCGGATCGCGGATATCGTCGCCCGCCAGTCCGCTTCGCGGCCGACGGTCAGGTCGAGCTCGCAGCCGGCCGAAAACATCTCCGCGCCGGCCGCTTCGGCCATTTCCGCGTAATGGACGATGAATTCGCGGTACGAGCCGAACCAGGCGGCCCAGTCCGCCTCGGTGAAACCGCCGCCGATCTCGCCCCTCCAATGGGAGGGCTCGAGGAGGATGTCGACATGGGGCTTGAGCATCACTTTGAGACCGAGCTCTTTGGCGAACCGGATGATGTCCATCAAGGACGCGTCCGTCGGCGTTTCCCCGCCCGTCCGGTCGATCGCCGTCGAAGCGACCGAGTCCTGATATCCGGTCACCAGGATCTCGACCCAGTCGGCGCCCGTCGAGGCCAGCTCCCGCAATGTTTGCCGGGCGCCTTCGCCGACATACGCGTCTTGACCGTATCCCGTGTAGGCGATCCCTTTGTGAAAAAACAGGCTCGGCCCGTCCCCGGCGGACAATTTCCCGGTCGTCGCCGCCAGGGCCGCCCATAACAGGACCGCCGCCGTCATCGCATGCCTGCGGGTCATGGCTTGTCGTCTCCTTCTATTTCTTGATCGAATCGTCTTCTTTGAGGCCGAGCTTTTGATAAAGATCCCGCCGGCCTTCCTTGTCGCCTTCCATGATCTTTCGGCCGTAGGCGGCGACTTCGGCCGCCCTCGCCCGCGGGACGACGACGACGCCGTCGCCGTCGGCCACGACGATGTCGCCGGGCATCACCAGGACCCCTCCGCAGACGACCGGCCGGTTCACGGATTCCAGCTCGTTGCGGCCGGGCCGGATCCCGCGGCCGGCCTGCCGGTAATACAGCGGGACGCGCTCGGCGATGATTTCGTCCGTGTCCCGGGCGGTGGCGTCGGTGACGACGCCCGCGCACCCGAGGCTTTTCCACTCGAGGATGTTGTAGGAGCCGATCGATCCGACGTCGGCGTCCGGCGCGTCCTCGATGACCAGGGCCGTGCCCGGACGGATGAGGCCGGCGAACGCCTCGCTCGAGCGCTTGTCGTACCAGTCGCCGGCCCAGGCGTCATACGCTTCGACGGACAGCTTCCCGGCCGGAGGGCTCTGGGTCGGGACATACCGGGCGGTGACGGCCACGCCGATGAACCGGTGGGAGAAATGTTCCGTGTCGCGCCAGAGAGGATGGATCGCCGGATCCATCAAGCCGACGTCCTGCAGGCCGGCGGCGTCCAGGCCGTCGGCGACGTCGGCGACGCGCAACCCTTCAAAGAGGGCTAGAATTTTCGCGTCCTCCGTTTCCGTCGTAAGGGCCGTCGGCAGGAAATTTTTTCCTGCCCGGAGGTCTTCCTGGGCCGCGACCGGGCCGGGCGCCGCTCCCGCGGCGAACGGGAGAAGACATGCGCCGAGACAAATCGTTCGGGCCAGCCTGAATGCCTTCATGGCCTCCTCCATTCCTTTTTATTGATTTTTCGAGCGTTCTTCATAATCCGCGGCCGCGGCTTCCATGAGCAGGGCGAACGCCTGGCCTTCGGTCGAGGTTCCGGGGGATTCGAAATTCGGTGATCCGCAGACTCCCCGGACGAGGCCCTCGGCATCGATTTTGCTCAGGGCCGCCGGGTCATCGAGCACGCCGGCGGCATCAACGGTTTCATCACCGACATCCTCTTCATGCCGGAGGACGGCGTTTTCATCGCCATCCTCTGCAACGGGATCGGGGGCGGGCACGATCCCCAGGCCGAAGGCTTCCGGGCCGCGACGTTCGTCCTCGACGACCCCTATGTCGACCCGACGCCGTTATCCCTGGATGAAAAGGACCTCGATCTTCTCGCCGGCGTCTATGCCAATGACCGGGGCGAAGACCTGCATCTCCGGCGCGACGGGAGCCGTCTCCTCTCCCGGCGGTCCGGGGGCGGGATCTTCGAAATGCATCCGGTCTCCCGGAACGAGTTCTTTTTCAAGGATTCCCTGAGCCGCATGAAAGTCAAGCGGGCCGCCGACGGGAGCGTCGCCGGGCTTGAGGTGACCGAACGGATCGGCCCGGCGGACGTCTACGTCCGGACGGACGAGCCGCTTCCCGCCGAACGCAAGGAAATCGTTCTCGACCCGGCCCTCTTCGACCGGCTCGTCGGCGAATATGAAATCAATCCGGGATTCACGATCATGATCACCCGGGACGGCCGCCGTTTGATGGGGCAGGCGACGGGGCAGCCGATCGTCGAGCTCTTTCCCGAAGCGGAGACCGCTTTTTTCCTCAAGGTCGCCGACGCCCGGATCGTTTTCACCTTGGACGCATCCGGAAAGGCGGCCAGCTTGACCCTGATCCAGGGAGGCCTGGAGCTCCCGGCGAAAAGAGTGAAATAAGGCGCTCAGGTGAAAACGGCCGGACGGAGGCGCGGCCGCCAGCGCGGGACATTCCTCCGATACTCCTCGTATTCCCGCCCGAACCTCTTGATAAGAAGGTTTTCCTCGAAGGCGGCGATCCTGTCGTAGAAAATGAAAATCGCGATGAGAAGGCCCAGGCCGGCCAGGGAGGCCGTGGATACGACGAGGGCGGAATAAAAAAGGAGCATTCCGAAATAAAGCGGATGGCGGACTCTGGCAAAAACGCCGTCCTTGACCACGGACGTGCCTCCGCGGATTTTTTTTTGCAGAATGCCGTGCGCCTCGCACATGAACGCGACGGATTCCAGAATAAGGATGCCGCCGGCGGCCAGGCGGAGCCAGAGCGGAATCCATCGGGCTGGAAGCGTCGAAAATCGGAGGAAGAAGGAATCGAGGACCCAGACGCAAAGGAAAAATCCGAAGAGAATCATCTGGCCGAGGTCTCCGTGCGGGTGTTCGCCGTCCTTGACGGAGGGGAGGCCGGTATCTGAGCGTGATGAAATCATGGTGTGTCTCCACCCTCTAAGTCGCGGGATTCCCCTTTTTATTGCCGGCCTCGCCCTTCCGCGGCCGGAGGCCGACGCCTGTTCATTGACGGAAACGTCTCGGACATGGTAGCGTCAAAGAGTCCGGGGCAATCCGGGCAGGGAAAAGCAGGGCCCAGGCAATAAAGCGGCGGCCGGCACGTCTTAAAGGGTGTGAACCAATTGATGGATTTCTTCCGGGTTAAGCGTGAAGCCCTCGTCGGCTTCGTCCGGCGCCGGCTCGACGACGCGGCCGGCCAGGAGGCCGAGGACATCGTCCAGGACGTTTTTCTCGGCCTTCTGGACCGGGCTGACCCGACGATCCCCATCCGGGACCTGGCGGCGTTCTGCTACCGGGCTTTGACGAACAAGATCGTGGATTTTTACCGGAGCCGAAAAATGATCCTTCCTTTGAACGAGGAGCTTCCCGGAGGCGAGGAAGACCCGCCTCTTCAAATCGTACGGCGGGAAACCTTGGAAGAGGTGTTCGCCGCCCTGGACGCTCTTTCCCCGGACGAAAAAGCCGTCATCCTCGAGACGGAGCTCGAGGGGCGGTCGTTCAAGGACCTCGCCGGCGAGTGGGGGATTCCGGTCGGCACTCTCCTGGCCCGGAAAAGCCGGGGACTTGAGAAAATCCGCAAACAGCTTGCCGCTCGAATAAATCCAGAATAAGGAGAACGGAGATGAATACATCTGAAAAGTTTTTCGAACACGGGTCGTCCGGCCGGCGCGGCCGGTCGGCTCTCCGCCTCGCCGGTTTGGCTGTCGGAGGAGTCGTGCTCGCCGTTGTTTTCGCCTTTCTCTTCGGCTTCGTCGTCAAGCTCCTCTGGAATTGGCTGATGCCGGCCGTTTTCGGCCTGGCGGCGATCACGTTCTGGCAGGCCTTCGGCCTCATTCTGCTGGCGAAAATCCTTTTTGGGGGCCATGGCCATGGCCACAAGAAAAGCGATTTTACCGGGGAAAAAGCCTTCGGGCCCTTCGCCAAAAAAAATCGAGGCGACGGCCTGGAATGGGGCCGGTTTCGGGAGTTCTGGGATACGGAAGGGAAAAAAGCGTTTGAAGACTATCTCCAGAACTCGGCCGGCGCGAAAAGGGCGGAATAAACATGGCCGCGGGCGAAGCCATCCAGGTTCACGAAAAAGACGCCCGGGATTACGACCGCCAGGTCCGAGAATATGAATATTTTGCTCCCGACGTCCTCTTCGGCCTGGGATACGAATATCTCCGCCCCGGCGAGCGCCTGTTGGACATCGGCATTGGAACGGGCCTGGCTTCCCAGCCCTTTCATCGGATGGGACTGCGGATTTACGGCCTGGACGGATCGGCGGCGATGCTGGATGAATGCCGGAAGAAAGATTTCGCCGAAGACCTGAAATGCCACGACCTCGAAAAGCGGCCTTGGCCGTATGACGACGGATTCTTCGCCCACGCGATTGCCTGCGGGATTTTCCAGTTTTTCGGCGACCTCCGCCCGATTTTCAGGGAAGCTTCACGGATCATCAAGAGCAACGGCATCTTCGCTTTCACCGTCGCTGTTCCGCCCGCGGAAGCCGGAAAAGCCGCCGACCGGAGTTCGTCCCCGGAGTTCGTCCAAATCGACACGCCCTGGGGAGTGCCCATTTTCGCCCATTCCCGAACCTCCATCGCGGCCGTTCTGCGCGACTGCGGTTTTTCACCGCGGAAAAGGCAAGGAATCATCCTGCCTGGAGGTCCATCCGGACAAAACGATATGGTTTTCGCGGTTCACCTCGGGCGGAGGACCTGAGCAAGAATGCCGGGATTTCGCCCAAATCGGACTTTGACTTCGTTTTTCGTCTTGTGATATAAGGCTCGGACAATCGTCCGGCATGCGAAACGAACAACGAAACGGAAACGTCAGCCTTCCCCGAACTCTCTGGCTGGGCGTCTTCATCCTCTCCTTTGCCGTGCTCTTGGCCGTAACATGGCCGTTTCCGAGGCCCCGCCTTCTTCCCTCGATGCAGGGGCTCTTTCTCGTCCTGCTTTCCTTCGGCTGCGGTTACGTCGACGCCAGCCTGGGGATGGGGTACGGATCGACCCTGACGCCGCTTCTCCTTCTTCTGGGCTATCCGCCTCTGGAGGTTGTTCCGGCCATCATCGCCTCGCAATTCGCCGCGGGCGGCATCGCCGCCTGGGCGCATCATCTCATCGGCAATGTCGACCTTCACCCTAAACGGCGGAGCTTCAAGGTGGCCGGACTGCTCGCGTTGACCTCTTTCGTGGGAACAAGCCTCGGCGCTTCGGCCGCGCTCCTTTTTCCCGGCCGCTGGCTTCAGATCTGGGTCGGTTTGCTTGCCTGCGCCATCGGCGTCGCGACGATTGCCCTTGAAGTCCGTCCGCGGCCTTTTTCCTGGAAACGGATCGTCTTTCTGGGCGTTTTTGCCGCCTTCAACAAAGGGTCCACCGGCGGCGGCTACGGGCCGGTCGTGATGGGCGGCCAGCTTTTGTCGGGCGTCAACGGCAAGAACGCCGTCGGGATCACGACGCTCGCCGAAAGCCTGTCCTGCAGCGTCGGCCTGCTCATTTATCTGTTCGCCTCGGGAAGCGTCCATTGGCGTCTTGCCCCCTTTCTGATCGCCGGGGCGGTGGCCGCGGTTCCGTTTTCGACTGTGACCGTGGCCGCGCTCAAGACGGAACGCCTCAAGTGGGCCATCGGCGGTCTGGCCTTCACCCTCGGATTGATGATTCTCCTGAAGATTTTCGTTTTCAGGTGATCGAAGCTTTAGCGTCGCTTTTCTCTCGGCCGCGGCGTGTTTTTTTCGTTGCTATTTCGCCCCGGGTGTTTTATTCTCCCTCCCACCGGAGGGAAAAGCCATGCTTCAAACAATCATTCAACTGGTCAGCGGCGCTTTGGGCGGAAACCTCGCGGGCGGCTTGATGAAGAAGCTGTCTCTCGGCCCGATCCTCAATTCCATTGCCGGCATCGTCGGCGGATTCGGAGGAGGACAGCTGCTCGGTCTTCTCGGGTTGGCTCCGTCGGCCGCGGGCGGAACCGACTTGACGTCCATCATTTCCAGCGTCCTCGGGGGCGGCGTGGGCGGCGGCGTCCTGATGGCCATCATCGGGCTCATCAAAAAGGCGTTGGCGAAAAAGTAATTCCTTAAGAGCGCCGGCAAACCGAAAAAAAACCCCGCCTCGGATTTCGTCGAGGGAGGAGTCTGCCCGGAATCCCGAAGTTGTCGCTTTGTTCGAAGCCCCTTCGAACGGTTCGATCGGGAGAAGCCCTTACGGTCGCGGCGCGTCTTTTCGGAACGTCCGCATGAATACGGGCAGGAGCTTTTTCAGCCCTTGCAGCCGCTGTCCGAGCTTTTTCCCGTAGAGGAACTGAAGTCCGCCCTTCAACCCGTCGTAGATCGACCGGTCGTGGGGATACCACCACATGTTTTTTTGGACGAAGGGCAGATAATCGTCGACGACGACCCGGGTCTGGGTCATTTCCTCCAGGCCGATGGCCCCGTGCGTCCGGCCGAGGCCGGATTCCTTGAAGCCGCCCCAGGGCGTCTCGGCCAGGCCGTGGCTCATCAGGTGGTCGTTGATGGAGACGGTCCCGGCTTCCAGCCGCGAGGCGATCCGGCGGGCTTTTCTCCGGTTCCGGGTCCAGACGGAGGCGGTCAGCCCGAGATTCGAATGGTTGGCTTTTTCGATCGCTTCGTCGATCGAGTCGACCCTGGCCACGGCGACGATGGGCCCGAACGTTTCCAGGCGCATGGTCATCATGGAATCGTCGACGTTTTCCAGCACGGTCGGAGGAAAGAAAAAACCGCCGTCGTTGCCCTTGAGCTTCTTTGAAAAATAGGAGTTTTTCGCCCCCTTGGCCAGGGCGTCTTCCAGATGTTCCCGGATCGTCCGCAGCTGTCCTTTCGTGGTGATGGCTCCGACTTCGACCCTCCCGTCGGTATCGGCGCCGTACGTCAGAGACTCGGTGATTTCGCCCAGGAGGGCGATGAACTCGTCGTAGACGTCTTTTTCAACGTAAATGCGCTCGACCCCGCCGCAGGATTGGCCGGCGTTGGAATAGCCGGCCCAGGCGGCTCCGGCCGCGGCCCGGTGGAGATTGGCGTCCTTGCAGACAATCATCGGGTCGTTGCCGCCCAGCTCCAGCGACAGCGGGAGCAGCCGCGGCGCGGCCTCGGCCATGAGCTTTTTGCCGACGGCGACCGATCCGGTGAAAAAAATCTTGTCCACTCCGGCGTTGATGAAAGCCGGCCCGGCGAGATTTCCCGGAATGTTGACCATGTGGAAGAGGCCGTCGGGCAGGTTTCCGGCGGCGATGATCTCCCGGATGAGAATCGCAACTTGCTGGGTGTGCGTGGCGACTTTCAGAAGGACGGCGTTTCCGGCCATCAGGGCCATGGCGATTTCGTGGAAGGGGATGGCAAACGGATAATTCCAGGGGCTGATGATCCCGATGACGCCGAAGGGGACGCGCTCGAGGCGCGATTTCTTGTTGGCGAAAAGGATGTTGCCCGGGCCGATCTTTTTCGTCTTGAGGATCTTCCCGGCCTTTTTGGCGTAATACGTCGCGGCCATGGCCGCCGGCAGGACCTCGGTGCTGAGGGCGTCGATCCGCGTCTTGCCGTTGTCCCGGGAGATGATTTCCGCGATCCGGTCGGCCCGGGCGACGATGGCGTCGCGGACGGCCAGGACATGGCGGGCCCGTTCCCGGAAGCCGGCCGCGGCCCATATCCTCTGGGCCGCCCGGGCTTTGGCCACGAGGGTTTTCAATTCATCCGGGTGGTCCTCGGGATGATGGCCGATCACTTCGCCGGTGGCGGGATTGATGGAAACGGTTTGCGGTTTCGGGTTTTGTTCCGGGCTCATGGGCTCCTCAGTTTAAGCCAATCGCGGAATTTTTGGTAGCGTTCCTCGCCGCCGGTCTCTTTCCATCGCGGGTTATTTGATATATCCGAGGGATTTCAATCTTTGTTTCGTGTTTTCGTCAATCGGAGCGTCTTCCGGCAGGATTTTTTTGCTCAAGACCAGGGACGCGGCGATCTTCCTGGAGAGAAGATCCGTCATCCGCCTGACGACGTCCGGATTTTCCGCGGCCAGGTTCCGTGTCTCGCCGGGATCCCGGTCGAGGTCGTAGAGCTCGGCGTCGCCCCCGGGTCTGTTTCGGATGAAGCTCCATCGCCGATCGAGGATCTTCATTTTGTTTCCGGCGACGCAGAGGACGATCCCGTCCCTTTTCCTCGCCAGGAGGTTTGTCCCTTGAAGCTGAGGCGTTCCGGAAACCTCGACCGGTTCGAGATCCAGAAGATCCAGGACCGTGGGGAAAATGTCGAGGCTTTGCGCGTTTTCCTTGATGATTTTCGGCCGGCGGAACAGGGCGCGATTGTGGATGATCAGAGGAATGCGCAGAACTTCGTTGTAAAGGGAATCGCCGCCGTGGATGAGCCGGCCGTGTTCGGAGAAGCTTTCCCCGTGATCGGCGGTGAGGATGACCGCGGTCCGGTCGGCCAATCCCGCCTTCTCCAGATAACCGATCAGCTCCCCGATAAGCCCGTCGGTCCGGTTCAGAAAGAAGTCGTATCGATCCCGAAGGTAATCGAGGTCTTCGCCGGCGAGGCCTCCCGCGTTCTTTTGGTCCCCCAGCCAGCGGTAGATTTCGGCTCGCGGCTTTTGACCGAGCGCGCGCATCTTCGGGGACGGCGGCGCCGCCGACGGGCTGAACCGAGGGACCTTGACCCTCAGGTTGAAATAATCGTGGACGTCGAGGAGGTGAAGGTAGAGGAAAAACGGGCCCGGTTTTCTCGACCGGAGAAGGCCGATCGCTTCATGAATGACGGTTTCGTCTTTTCGTTCGACCAGGAGGAATTGATCGAAGCCTTTCCCGTATCCCGACGACGGCGAAATCCACTCGCAAGACGAAACCGCCGCCGTAAAATATCCCGCGGCGTGGAGGGGCTGGGGCAGGATGCTCAAGGCTTTGGGAAGGACGGCGAAGCGGTCTTGGGCGGCCTCCGGGCTCTTCGTGATCTTGTGGACGGCGGGATAAGTCCCGCTCATAAGGGAGGCCATGGCCGGCGCGGTCCAGTTCGCTTGGGCATAGACATTCGCCCCGATCAACGCGTTGCGGGCGAGCCGGTCGATCACCGGCGTTGTGGGGAGGGGATAGCCGGCGAAGCCGAGGTGATCCGCCCGGAGGGCGTCGACGACGATCAGGATGACGTTCAAGCGGCCTTGGCCGGCGGCGAAGCCGTTTGCTCCCAGGACGAGGCTGAATCCGGCGAGAAGCGCCAGTCCCGTGATCCGGCTGTTATTGCGGGCCGGGGACCGGCCCCGGTTTTTTTTTGCGTTTTTCCCGTCGCTCACTTCAATTCTCCCGGTTTGGCCCGGGTCCGGCTTATTTGTGCAACCTCAAAAGCGCGACGCCGTGGGGCGGGATGCGGAGGTCGATCTTTTCCTGCCCGCCGTTGACGTCTTTCTGACGCCAGAGGTCGCGGGCCAGAATCAGCCCTTTGAGCCCGACGGTTTTATATTCCAGGCCATAAGACGCAGCGGCTTTTCCGAGGTTGAACACGCCGACGGCCCGGCCCCCGTCTTCCAGCTCCTTGACCCAGACTTGGACGTCGCCCGTCTTAACGACCGGAACGGCCGGCCGTCCGAGGGGATCCTGGTCGACGGCCAAAACTTCGTCGTTGGTCAGAAGGTTGAGGGTGAAGTCGTCCAGGCGGGTCAGATCGCAACCGATGAGAAGCGGAGCGGAAAGCAGGCACCAGAGACTGATATGCGTGTATTGCTCGTCGGGCGTCAGCTTGGTCGGGTGAAGGTTGGGCCCCCAGCCGACCCAGCCGACCACCAGCATGTCGGGATCGTTCCAACGGCCCGGCCCGGCGAATTCGGCGTTCTCGACCTGCGCGAAACCGATGTCCCGCATGCTTTCCCAAGTGTCGGTGATGTCCTCGGTCGTCCGCCAGAGATTGCCGCCGACTTCGTCGCCCCATTCCCAGACCTTGCCCATGCCGTACTGGCAGAGGCTGAAAACAATGTCGCGGTCCAGCGCGTCGAGGGCTTTGCGCATCAGGCGGTAGGGCTTCATCAATTCGTATCGCGACCGGCTGGCCGCGATCCCGTCGTAGGAGCACCAGTCGTATTTGAGGTAATCCACGCCCCACTCGGCGTAAGACCGGGCGTCCTGGGCCTCATGTTTATACGATCCGGTATAGCCGCCGCACGTCTCCGGGCCGGGAGAGCTGTAGATCCCGAACTTCAATCCCAGGGCGTGGATGGCGTCGCCCAGGGACCGCATGTCGGGGAATTTTTCATTCGTGATGATGCGGCCGTCTTCGGTCCGCTTCGGCCGCACGTCGTCGCCCTTGATTTCCCAGCCGTCGTCGATGTTGATGAACGTCCAGCCGTGATCGCGCAATCCTTTTTCGACGAAGACCCGGGCGCTGTCCTTGACCTTTTCCGCGTCCACGGCCAAGCCCCAGGCGTTCCAGCTGTTCCAGCCCATGGGCGGGGTCAGGGCGATGCGGGAGCCGATGACGATCCGGAGCGTCCGCCGGTCGTCGCCGGCGGCGTTCTGGGCGGTCACTTCGACGTCGTAATCGCCGGTTTTTTTCGACCGGCCGGTGATGATCCCGGTTTTCGGATTCAGGGTCAGCCCGGGAGGCAGGCCGGCGGCGTTGAAGGCGATCGGCTTGCGGCCCGTGGCCGAAAGGACATGGAGAAAAGGCCGGTCCGGGCGCGCGCCGACGATTTTCGCGCCGGTCAGGCGCGGCTTGTCGGGCGGGGCCGGCGTCAGGATGTACGGCGCGCCGGCCGCGGTTTCCCAGCGGTCTTCGTCTTCGGGCGAAACGATCTCGTAAGTCAGCTCCACGGATTCTTCGAGCCGGGGGAGACGGACGATTCGCTCGATTTTTTCCCCGGCGGAGAGGGTGATGTCGGTGTCTTCCTTGAGAATCGACCGTCCGGTCAGAGACGAGACGGCCCGCACGCCGAGCGTTCCGCGGAAGGTCCGGGCGGCGGAGGAATTGGCCATGATCAGCGGCTTTTCCTGGCCCGGGCCGGCGATGACGAACGGCGAGGAGGTGATATCCAGCGAGACATAATCGCGGAAACCGACCGCCCGCAGGCTGTGATCTCCGGTATAGAGGCCGCCTTGGCCTCCTTCATCAAAGACCCGGACGGCGATGACGTTTTCCCGGTCCCAGAGGATCCGGGGATCGTCGAAGGGGAGGATATAAGTCCGGGACAGGTCGTAGAGCATCATGTCTTCCTTGGTGAAGGAGTCGTCCTGAGGCGTGTCTTCGGCGACGACCTTGCCGTTGCGGCCGAAATATTTGCCATTGAGGAAGGACATGTCGTAGTTGTTGATCTTGCCCAGCGAGATGCGCAGCCCGTCTTTCAGCTTGGCCTCGTCCCGGACTTTCGAAGGAATGACGACGCGAAAACGATACCAGGCGTAGCCGTCGTAGGGATCGTTGCCCTGCGCCTCCCAGGTGCGGTCGACGGCGATCGGGCTCCAGCCCGAATCGTCGAACGCCGGATCGGCATAAGCGACATTGTCGCCTTTCGCGAATTTCCATCCGGACTCGAGGGAGACCGAATTCTGTGCGGTCAGGGCGACGGCCAGAGCGAGAAACAACGCCGGGCCGAGGGCGGGAGACAAGCCGATCGTTCGACGGGACATGTTCAATCCTCCAATCCGTTCGGATTCGCTATTTTATTCTTGACAGGGCACGTCTTGCAAATATACCTTATATCAGAAATTGATGAATGCATAGCGCGAGGGATTCCATATGAAACACAATCCTTTTTTATTGATTTCCGTCCTTGCGGCCATGTCGGTTCTTTCCCTGACGCCGGCCGATGATCTTCATTCCAATCAAAAATCCGCTCCGCCGGTTTTCGTTTCCATCGATCCTCAAAATGTTCAGGACCAGGATAACATGACCCGGGCGGATTATCATCCGATTCCGGGAAAAAACTGGGCCGACCGGGCCCTCGTCCCGCCGCGGGCGATGAGAATCGCCCTCGTTGCGGTCGATTTCCCCGACCAGCCGTTCGTCATCACCCTTCCGAAGCATTCCGATCCGTTCGGCAATCCCCAGGTCGATCCGATCCCGCGCGAAGCCGTACCTCAATTTTATGCGGATTTCTACAACGATCCGGGCCCGCTCAATTCCGGCCAGACGATCAACGGCTATTGGATGGAGCAGTCCCGCGGAAAAATCGGCATCCCTCCGATGGATGCGTACGGCCCTTACCGGATGCCGAAAAAGCTTTTCCAATACGGGTTGAACGAATGGGGCCAGGAAGGCGGGTGCCCGCCCGGGTATAAGTGCGACGGCCGGCTCGAGGAGGATTGCGACGCTCTTTGGAGGGCCGCGGCGGGGGCGGACATCGACAAGCAATACGACATCGTCCTCCGCATTTACGCCGGCTATGACGAAACCTCCGTCTGGCAGGAATTCGGCGAGATGAAGTTCCAGAGCAAGGACGACATCCCGGCCGAATGGGGCAATCCCGATCCGACGATGCCGCGCTGGGTCGCCACCCGCTACGTCCCCTGGACGTCCTGGAAAGCCGGGGCGATGCAGTGGGGGCTGTCGTCCATGCGCCAGGGAGAGAATTCGGGGACGATCACCCACGAGATCGCCCATTACGCCTTCGACACCGGCGACAATAACAATAATCCTTACGTCAAGCCGTATCGGCGGGTCGGCTCCGGCCCCTGGGACATCATGGACCGCGGATCGTTCAACGGGCCGGGCGGGCCGCACCGCCGCTGGGTCGTGCCGGCGGCCGAGGGCGCGGCGATGCCGGCGGGATTCATGCTCCGCAACCGCCTCCGATTCAATTTCGTGTCCGAAGATCAGGTCTTGAAGCTCAGCCGTGACGGCTTGGCCAAGTCCGGACTGGCTGCGGCCAGGATCGTCGCCCGGGCCGTCGAGCCCGGCCCTGGAGGGCTGGCCGGCTTGATCGTCAACCTGGACGGGGCCGAGCCGCATGACCGGACCCCGGCCTGCGATCCCCGGGCCGATCCCTTGTGCGCCGGGCCGTCGGTGTTCGATTTTTTTTCGGTCGAAGTCGTTCAGCGGATCGGCTATGACTCTTTCACTCCGGACAACGGCGTGTTGATCGCGAAGAATAAAAACGAAGAAACCATGTCCTGCGGCTACGGCTGCTTCACCTGGGTGATCGACGCCCACCCCGAAGACATCAACGTCCTCGATTACCGAAAGCCGGACGGGACGCCGGTGATGCGGACGGTCGCCGATTACCGCCAGCTTAACGACGCCCTGTTTCACGCCGGGACCGGTTCCGGCAGCTTCTCCGAATGGGAGGACGCGGCTAACCGGCTCCATTTCTACATCGTTGATCTCCAGCGGGACGCCGACGGCGTCCTGTCCTATACCGTCGCCGTCCGGTCGCTGGACGGCTCCGGGCCGCAGGCGCGCGGGACGGCGCTTTCGACGGGCGAAGCCGTGCTGCAGGCCGACGGCGCCCTGCGCGGCGCATTTTTCCTTAAAAATACCGGTTCGGCCGCCTCGATCCCGGCGGCTCTTCATTCCCGGGATATTTCCGAATTTCTCGGAAGCGATATTTATCGACTTTCGGCTTCGGCTGAAGGAGAAGGCCTGAGCGTTTTCCTTCCCAACGCCCTGGCCGCCGTGAAGTTCGGCGAGACGGCCGAAATCCCGGTCCTCGCGACCCGGGCTCCCGGGGCCAAAGGACCGGCGAAAGTGATTCTGAAGGCGGTTTCGGAGAGCGACCCGACAAAGTCGGCCACGGCCGTTTTAGAGATCAAGTAGGTGCCAGGTTACTCGTTCCCCGTCAACGAGTAACCTGGCCCTGGAATACATTAAGGGGAACGAGTAACCCGGCACCGTTGTATAATGGAATAAGAGAGGGCCGTCAGTGTATATGAAATGGAGCCCCTGGGGACCCGATTCGCCGATGCGAGGTAAATTCATGAAATCCCACCCGATCCGGACCATGTCCGCCGTCTGCATTTTCGCCTTCATTTTGACGATTCCCGGAGGAACCATGAGCAGGAAGCCGTTCCAGGATCAGCCGAAAGTCTCGACCGCCGAGCTATGGAAAAAGGTCGAGGCGGCCGACCGGGACGGCCTTCCCCGGACGGCGGTCGACCTCCTCAAACAAATCGTCCAGATCTCGCTCGAGCAGAAACGGGAGGGCGAAGCCCTTCGAGCCCTGACCCGACAGATCATCTTGGAATCGGTGGTGGCCGGCAACAAGCCCGAGATCCGGATCGCCCGGATCAAGGAGGAGATCGCCAAAGCCCCGGCCGGGATGAAAACACTCCTCCGCGTCGTCGAGGCCGAATGGTACCGCCAGTTTTTCTCCCGCAACCGCTGGCGGTTCATGGAGCGCTCGGCCACCGACGGGGGGATCGACGAGAAGGATTTCACGACATGGGACCTGCGCCGGATCATCCGGGAAATCGACGGGATCTACCAGGCCGTCCTGGCTGACGAAGCTCTCCTGAAAAAAACGCCGGTCGCGATTTTCGGCGATTTTCTCGAGCAGGGAAACCAGCCGCCGTCCCTGCGCCCCGCGCTGTTCGATTTCGTCGCCTTTCAGGCGCTCGAATTCTATGTTTCCGGCGAGCGGGCCGCGGCCGCGCCGGAGGACGCCTTCGTCGTCGAGGCCGATTCCCCCGTCCTGGCCCCGGCCGCGGAGTTCCTCCGCTACCGGCCCGAGACGACCGACGAGGATTCGCCGCTGCTACGGACCATCCGCCTTTACCAGAAGCTGCTGGACTTCCATCGCGGCGACGCGGACCGGGATGTGTTCCTGGACGCCGACATCCATCGCCTGTCGGCCATGCGCGCCTTGGCCGTCGGGGACACGGCCGCCGACCGGTATTTGGAGCGGCTGACGGAAATTTCCGAGAAAAACGCGGCTTCCCCGCTTTCCAGCTTGGCCGATTTCCTGGCGGCCCAGGAGTTGCAGAGCCGGGGCGAGCTCGTCTTGGCTTATGCCCGGGCCGACCGCGGCCGGAAAGCCCACCCGGTGTCGCTGGGAGGGAGAAATTGCGATACGTTGATCGCCCAGATCACGGCTCGCCAATACGACGTCCTCAACGAGCGGGTCGTGCCGCCAGGCCGGAAATCCGCGCTGGCCGTCCGTTACCGCAATCTCACGACGCTTCATTTGCGGGCGGTCCGGGAGGACTTCGACGCCTTGCTCCGAAGCAAGAAAGGCGGCGACGGCATTTTCTGGGTAAACGGGAACATGGTCGAGGGCTATTTGGCCGCGCCTCCGACGGCCGCCTGGTCGGTCACGCTTCCGGCGACGCCCGATTATCAGATGCGGACGGAGAAAGTCGAGCTTCCAGCCCTGGAACCGGGATTTTACCGCCTTCTGGCCAGCGCCGATCCCGGCTTCAGTCGGGTGCATAATAAAATCGAATCCGGTTCGTTCTGGGTGAGCGAATGGGGCCTCGTCCTGGCCGGCCTCGGCCGGGCGATCGAAGGCTTTGTCGTCCGCAGCGGCCCGGGCGAACCCGTCCCCGGCGCGTCCGTGGCCCTTTATGAATGGGACTACGACAAATCGGTCTTTCAGAAAAAAGACGAGGGCCGGACGGACGACCTCGGTGCTTTCACCCTCGCCGCCCTGGACGCCTACCGCAACCGCGTTCTCGTCGCCCGCCGGCCGGGAGGGGCCGCGGAGATCGCCGAAGTTCAGGTGTATGGCGGGTCCGATCGTTCCGAGCCCCGATACGGCCGGACGGTGTTTTTCGCCGACCGGTCGCTTTACCGTCCGGGGCAGACCGTTTATTTCAAAGGGATCTGCCTGAACGTGGACGCGGCCAAATCCGATTATTCGGTCCTCCCCGGTCAAAAGGTCCGGGTGGTTTTCCGGGACGTCAACGGCCAGAACATCTCGGCCCTCGACCTGGTCAGCAACGCCTACGGCTCGATCAGCGGCACCTTCACCGCTCCGACCGACCGCCTGACGGGGCAGATGTCGATCTCGACGGAAGCTCCGGCCGGCAGCTGTGCCCTTCGAGTCGAGGAATACAAGCGCCCAAAGTTTCAGGTGAAGGTGAACGTCCCCGAGAAGGAATTCCGGCTGAAGGACGAAATCACGGTGTCGGGCGAGGCCATGTCCTACACGGGCGCGCCGATCGACGGGGCGGCCGTCAAGTACCGGATCATCCGCGAAGTCCGCTATCCGGCCTGGTGGTGGTGGTATTATCCGTCGCGGCAGGAGGCCCAGGAGATTGCCCACGGAACCGTCCGGACGGACGAGGCGGGGAAATTCGACATCGTTTTTGCGGCCAAGCCCGATCCGAAGGTCTCGCCTTCCTCCCAACCGGTCTTTACCTTTACCATTACGGCCGATGTGACCGACGGAACTGGCGAGACGCGCAGCGGCACTGGATCGGTCCGCCTGGGATATACGTCCATCGAAACGTCGCTTTCCGGAGCGGCCTGGCAGGAAAAGGGTAAACCGGTGTTTCTGACCGTGGATGCGGCGAATCTCAATGGAAAACCGGCTCCCGCCCGGGGAACGGTTGAAATCTTTGCCTTGCGCGGGCCTGCGCGGCCTGTGCCCGTCGAGCTTTTCGATCTCGATTCTAAAAAACGGGGGGCGGAGACTTCCGCGACTCCGGATTGGCGGCAATGGCCCGCGGGCGGCAGGGTGGCGGCGAAGGAATTCGCCGTCAACATCCCCGGCGCCGAGGCCGGCCCGATCAAGTTCGACCTCGGTCCAGGCGCATACCGGGCCGTCCTGAAAACGAAGGACGCCTTCGGCACGCCCGTGGAAGACCGGTTTGCCTTCCTCGTCCTCGATCCGTCGGGGCGGGATTTCGCCGTTCGGATTCCGTTCCATGCCGCCGCCCGAACCAGCTCCCTCGAACCGGGGGAAACCTTCGAAATGTTCTGGGGGACGGGCTACGGGCAAGGCCCGGTCCTGATCGAGGTTTACCGCAGCGGGCGCCGCCTGCAGCGGTTCTGGACGTCCGGGAAAAACACCCAGGGCGTCTTCCGCCTTCCCATCGGCGAGGATTCGCGCGGCGGATTGACCGTCTCGGCCGTTCTCGTCAAGGACAACCGCCTGTACCGCGAGAATTTCGGGGTGAACGTGCCGTGGTCCAACAAGCGGCTCGACCTGAAGTGGAAAACGTTCCGGTCCAAGCTTCAGCCCGGCCAGAACGAGACGTGGTCGCTCGAGATTTCCGGCCCGAAAGCGGAAAAAAGGGCGGCGGAAATGGTCGCCTCCCTGTACGACGCCTCGCTCGACCAGTTCTATCCCCACGGTTTCCCCGGCCTTCAGGGGATCTTCCGCAGCGGTTTTACCTATCTTCGGACCGGATTTTCCAACCGGAGGGAGAACCTGAACGAATTCTGGGACGACCTGGAACCCTACCGCTCCTTCGAATCGGCCGAGTACGTCCATTTCCCCTCGGACATCCTGGAACGGCTCTTCGACTTCGGCTACAACGATCTCCGCTACAAGTCCGGGGTCGTCCCCGCCCCGTCCGCCATGGCCGGGCAGGCGGCGGCCGAAGCCTCTCCTGACGGCGGTGTCGTCGGAGGCATCATGAAAGACGAGGCGGGAGACAAGGGCGCGCTCGAATCCGTCGGGCCGCCCCCGCCTCCCGCTCCCGACCTTTCCCAGGTTTCGGCCCGCAAGAATCTCGATGAAACAGCCTTTTTCTATCCTCATCTACTGACCGATGCGGCCGGCGTCGTAACCCTAGAGTTCAAGATGCCGGAAGCCCTGACCGAATGGCGCTTCCTCGGATTCGCCCATACCCCCGATCTGCAGAGCGGCTCGATCGAAGCGAGAACCGTCACCCAGAAGGAATTGATGGTCCAGCCGAATCCGCCGCGCTTCGTCCGCGAGGGCGACGTCCTCGAATATACGGTCAAGGTCACGAACATGACCGAAAAAGACGCTTCCGGAGCCGTCGAGCTCCGCTTTTTCGATCCGCGGACAGATAAATCTTTGGACGCGGTCCTGGCCAATGCCGAGGCGAAGAAATCGTTCGCCATCCCGGCCAAGCAGTCGCGGTCTTTTTCCTGGCCGATCGCGGTGGCCGACGGCCTGACGACGATCGGCTTCAAGGCGGTCGCGGCCTCGGCCGAGTTTTCCGACGGGGAGGAGGGCGTCGTTCCCGTCCTCAGCCGGACTCTGCTCGTGCGGGAGTCCATCCCGCTGTGGATCAACGACAAGGGCGTCAAACGCTTCGCTTTCCAAAAGCTCCTCGAATCCGCGAAATCCTCGACGCTTCGCAACCTGAGCCTGACCGTTCAGATGGCCTCCAATCCGGCCTGGTATGCGGTCCAGGCCCTGCCCTACCTGATGGAATTTCCCTACGAATGCTCCGAGCAGGTCTTCAATCGGCTGTACGCCAACGCCCTGGCCGAAAAAATCGCCGGATCCGATCCGAAGATCCGCCGGATTTTCGACCTGTGGAAGGGGACGCCGGCCTTGCAATCGAACCTGGAAAAAAATCAGGACCTCAAAAGCGTCCAGCTCGAGGAATCGCCGTGGGTGCGCGAAGCCCAGTCGGAGACGCAGGCCAAGCGCAACATCGGCTTGCTGTTCGACGAGAACACGATGGCCGCGGGCCTGCGGAACGCGACGGCGAAGCTGTCCGTGATGCAAATGTCCGACGGGGCCTGGCCGTGGTTCCCGGGCGGCCCGCCCAATGATTACCTCACCTTGTACATCGTCACCGGTTTCGGCCGGCTCAAGCATTTGGGAGTCAAGGGCGTATCCCAGGACATGGCCGAGCGCGCCCTCGGACGTCTCGATTCCTGGATCCGGGTAGTCTACGAGGAAATCCTGAAGTATGGGAACGAAGGCCGCAACAACCTCAGCTCGTCGATCGCTTTGTATCTCTACGCCCGGAGCTTTTACCTGCCCGAACGTCCCATTCCGGCCGAAAGCCGGAAGGCCGTGGATTACTTCCTGGGCCAGGGAGCGCAGTACTGGCTTTCGCTCGACATCCGCCAGAGCCAGGGGCACCTGGCTCTGGGCCTCAACCGGTTCGGGGATGCCGTCACGGCGAAAAAAATCATGCGTTCGATCAAGGAACGGAGCTTGCTGGACGAAGAGCTCGGCCGGTATTGGGCCGAACGGGAGCTGTCCTGGTGGTGGTACCGGGCCCCGATCGAAACGCAGGCCCTGATGATCGAGGCCTTCGACGAAGTGACGGGCGACGCTGAGGCCGTCGAGGAATGCCGGATCTGGCTGCTCAAGCAGAAGCAGACCCAGGACTGGAAGACGACCAAGGCCACGGCCGACGCCGTCTACGGCCTGCTCCTGAGGGGGACGGATCTGCTGGCCTCGGACGAAATCGTCGAACTGACGCTTGGAGGGATGAAGGTCGAGCCGGAGAAAATCGAGGCCGGGACCGGCTTCTATGAAAAGCGGTACGGGGCCGCCGAGGTCAAGGCGGCGATGGGGGAGATCGAGGTCCGAAAAGCGGACAAGGGCATCGCCTGGGGCGGCGTCCACTGGCAATACATGGAGGACATCTCCAAAATCACCCCGCACGAGCAGAATCCCCTGCGCCTGAAAAAAGCGCTCTTCGTGAAGAGGTTCACCAAAAAAGGCCCGGAGATCGAGCCGGTCCGGGGGCCGCTCGAGGTGGGGGACACGGTCGTGGTGCGCGTCGAGCTGCGGACCGACCGGGACATGGAATATGTCCACATGAAAGATCATCGCGGCTCGGGCCTCGAGCCGGTCAACGTCCTGTCCCGATACAAATTCCAGGACGGCCTGGCCTACTATGAGGCGACGAAGGACGCGGCGACCCATTTCTTCATCGATTATCTGCCGAAAGGGACGTATGTGTTCGAATACGAGCTTCGGGTTCAGCTCCGGGGCGTCTACCAGAGCGGAATGGCCCACATCGAATGCATGTATGCTCCGGAATTCAACAGCCATTCGGAAAGCCTCCGGATGGAGGTCCGGTAGGGGGAGGGCGGGGGGATTGCGCCCGGCGCGGCGGTTTGTGTATGATGAATCTTGTGGAGGCCCGGTGAAGCGATTCCCCCGGATTCCCGGCATGGATCGACAGGCGCATCTCCCTCGTCATCAAGGAGCAGGATCATGGATATCAACGTGACCACGGAGTCGAATGTCGCGGTTTTCGCGGTGATCGGCCAGCTGGACGCGATCACCTCGCCCGAGCTGGAGGAGCGTCTCACCCGGTGGTTCGAGCAGCCCGGGGCCAGCCTCGTTTTCGACCTGGAGGGGCTCGATTACATCAGCAGCGCCGGCCTGAGAATCATCCTTTCCGCGGCCAAGAAAATGAAGGCCCGCAACGGGAAGCTCTGCCTGGCCCGGCCCCGGAGCCGGGTCAAGGAGGCCTTCCAGATTTCCGGATTCATCTCCATCATCCCGTCGTTCGAAACGCTTCCGGACGCGCTGGCCGCGGCCAAGTGATTCCGGGCGCGAGGCGCCGCCATGGACAAGCTGCAACGGCCGGCGAAAATGGAGCGGCTCCACGAGCTGCTCGAGTTCATCGATGCCGGCGCGGTCGCGTCCGGATTTTCGGACAACGCCCGAAACCGCGTCCGACTGGCCGCCGAGGAAGCGCTGGTCAACGTCATCCTTCATGCGTATCCCGGGGCCGAGGGCCCGATCGAAGTTTCCTGGGCGAAAACGGAGGGGCCCGGCCTGACGATCGAGATCCGCGACGGGGGCGTCCGGTTTGATCCCCTGGCCGTAAAAGACCCTGACACGGGAGCGGACCTGGAAGACCGCAAGATCGGAGGCCTGGGCATTTTTTTCATGAGGGAAGTCGCCGATGCGCTGTCCTATCGCCGGGAGCCGGAGGAAAACATCCTGACCTTGGTTTTCCGCGAACGATAATCCGCCCTCTCTCCCTCCTGCTTTCTTCTTCCGTTCCCTTTCCGCTTCGCCCGCCGCCCCGATAAAATCGGCCCCGGACCGGTCTTGCCAAGCCGGAAAAAGCGTGAATAATAAAGACAGGGCGCGAATGAAAAAAGTCGGGCCGGTTTTCACGACGCAGGCCGCGGGGGGAACGCTCCGGCCTCTCTTTACGCCCTTGACGATTCCGGCGCTGCTCGAAAGGTCCTGGGCCGGTCCCGCGGAAAATCCGGCCTTGTCGTTCGCCGGATTGAATCCCATCCGCTACCGCGATTTGAAAGAGCGCGTCGGAAGCCTGGCCGCCCTTTTCCAGACGTACGGCCTGGGCCGGGGAGACAAAATCGCCGTTCTCGGGGAAAACCACCCGAATTGGGGCATCGCCTTTTTCGCCGTGACGTCGATCGGGGCCGTGGCCGTGCCGATCATGCACGAATTCCCCCGGGAGGACATGCTTCGCATCCTCGACGAGTCCGCGAGCCGGGCGGCCGTCGTTTCGGCGAAATTCCTGTCGGCCGTCCAGGGCGCGGCCCTCCGGCTGCCGGGCTTGTTCATCGTCATGGACGACCTGACTCTGCTGGACCGCCCCGGAACGGCCGGGATTCTCCGGCCGGGACTGTCCGGGCCGCCTCCGGTCGACGTCCGGGAGGACGATCCGGCCTCGCTGATTTATACGTCCGGCACATCCGGCAACTCCAAGGGCGTCATCCTGTCCCACCGCAACCTGGTTTCCAACGCCATGGCCATCGACCAGATGGCCGGCGGAGTCACGGAAAAGGACCGTCTGCTGTCCATCCTGCCGCTGGCCCATTCCACGGAATGCACTCTCGGCCTTCTCATCCCCATCATGAAGAAGGCTTCCGTGGCCTACTTGACCAAGCCCCCGGCCGCGTCCGTCCTTTTTCCGGCCTTGAAATTGGTCCGGCCGACGATCATGATCGCCGTCCCGATGATCATGGAGAAGCTTCATCGGGACGCCATTTCTCCGATGACCCGCCGTTTTGCCGTTCTCCGGATTTTGTCCCGGCGTCCCGGCCCGCGAAGACTCATCCATCGCCTGCTGGGAATCCGGCTCCGGCGCTCTTTCGGAGGACGCCTCCGGATGTTCTGCATGGGGGGCGCGAGCCTGGCCGAGGATACGGCCGCGTTCCTGGACGAGGCGAAATTTCCATACACGGTGGGCTATGGCCTGACGGAAGCGGCCCCTTTGGTCACGGGCGATCCGCCGGCGACATTCGTCTCGGGATCGTCCGGCCGCCCGCTGCCCGGCGTCGAAATCCGCATCGGCGATCCGGATCCGGCGGGCGGAGAGGGGGAAATCGAGGTCAAGAGCCCCGGCGTTACGGCCGGTTATTATGCCCCTCCCGGCCTCAACCCTCCCGAGCCGCCGTTTGCCAAGGACGGCTGGCTCAAAACCGGGGACGTCGGCGTCCTCGATACGCGCGGCTATCTGTATGTCCGCGGCCGGTTGAAAAACGTGATCGTCCATTCCAGTGGAAAAAAAACGTATCCCGAGGCGATCGAGAGCCTCCTCAACGAACAACGGTTCATCGCCGCGTCGCTCGTCTGCGAGGAGGACGGTCTGGTGGCCGCATCCGTCGAGCTGAACCAGGCCGAAGTGAACGGATTTCTGGGGGGCGGCGTTCCGGCCGGGCCGGAACGCGACCGGGAGATCGCCGCGTTGTTGAAAACGGCCATGGATGACGTCAACCGCCGTCTCCCGCCCTGGTCCCACCTGCGCCGGATCACGGTTCGGGCGACGTCGTTCAAGATGACGCCGTCGAAAAAAGTGAAGCGGAATCAATAATTTTTATATGGCATAACCTCGGCGGACGAAGAGTTCGGTTCATCACGGTTTTCCTCGCAGGTCTGATTCGGCTCCGATGGAACTCGCGATCATTCTCATAATTTAACGGCTGCATGAGTGATCGCTCAAACATCATCGATCGGCAGGCTTCTTCCGAGCCTGCTTCCCTCATCAGATCGCTCGGAAAGCCGGAACCGAACGATGTCCGCCTTGGTTATGCCAAGGGCTTTTCGAAGAGTCTTAAATTGTGAATTAATTTTGTAACCGACACAACGTATTAGAATCATACGTTTTGAATAACTATGGGAAATCCGTACTCTTCGTTTGTCTTCTTTTAAGACGCACTCTAGCATAACCGGAGCGGACATGTTCTAGAATCAAGCGGGGACAGGTCTTTAGCCCTGTCCCCGAAGCTCCCGAGCCGAGGGTAGCCGACTCGGAAGTAGTCGGTACCATGCGGCAAGGCCGCGTTGGCACGAGAACCTGGCCCTGGCTCCGAAGCGTCGCGTAGGACTGCAAAGCCTGCAAGGCCAGGCCGAACGATGATGTTAAAGCTTTCTCCCCAGGCGGGGCTCGAAAAGGCATTGAGGACGAGTTAATCGAAGCCGAGCTTCATGGCAATGGCTCGGCGTATCCTACGCGACGCATCGGAGCTAGGAAGCCGAGGCGGATACGCGTAAAAAGCCGTTATCCTTGTCGACAAAGTCGACCCAGGACGTGCGAAGCGCACGAAATCCGAACTCTTCATCCGCGAAGGTTATGCGAAAAAAACTTACATGTACTTGCCGCTGATGTAATTGGACAGCTGCTCGATCAGGACGTCTTTTTCGGAGACGATGGCCTTGACGACGTCGCCGATCGACAGCAGGCCGACGAATTTATCTCCATCGAAAACGGGGAGGTGGCGGACATGCTTGGCCGTCATCAGGACCATGCATTCCTCGACGGTCGTTTCGGGCCGGACGGTAAACATCTTTTCGGCCGGCGTCATGATCTCCGACACGAAGGTTTCCTTGGAGGCCTTGCCGAACAGGATGACCTTCCGGGCGTAGTCGCGCTCGGTGATGATGCCGGCGACCTTGCCTTCCTTCTCGCAGACGATCAAGGCGCCGATTTTCTTCTCGGCCATGAGCTTGAGCGCCTCGTAAACCTTGGCATTCGCCGAGATCGACCAGATCTCGGTGCTTTTGGCGGCGAGGATTTCCTTGACGTTTTTCATCGGCGTCTCCTTCCAATCGTATGCTCTTAATGTAAGGGCAAGGCGGAAAAAATACAAGCCTTCTCTTTTTCCATCGGGCGGATCTCGTGGTAAAATGCCGAAGATATTAAATATATCAAAGGAGCCGGCGCCATGAATCTTCAAAGCGGAAAACGTCTGATAAGTCTTGTTCTGACAGGGGCGCTCCTGCTTCTCGTCCCGGCCGCGGCCCGGGCCCAACGGCAAAGGTTCCCCGTTTTCAAATCGAACGGCATGCTCGAGCAGGGTTTGGAAACCGCTTACACTCCGCGGTTCATCTTCAAGTGGGTCCGGTCGTCGCAGACCGCGGCGGCCATGAAGCCGTACGGCGCGGAAGGTTTCGATTTCACCCCCGGAGACCTGCTGGCCGAGCGGAATTTCGACGGCTTCTATCATCTGGGGGACATCACGCTCCGGGTCCGGACCGGAACGGCGGGCGAATGGCGGAATTTCTCGTCGGCCGTTTCCCGCAAGCCCGTCGCCTCCCTCCCGGTGAAAGAGCCGACCCTGGCTTCGGCCGATCTCGGGCCGACCCTCGGGCCGGATTTTCCGCTGAAAGTGGTCCGGACGTGGGTGGTCGACAACGAGAATCTGGTCTTGCGCTTTGAAATTTCCAATCCGGGGACGGCCGACGTCCAGATCGGCGGCCTGGGCTTTCCCATGGTCTTCAACAACGCGATCAACGATCGGGAACTCGAGGAAGCCCACGTCCGGTGCTCGTTCTACGATCCCTATATCGGCGGCGACGCCGGATATCTCCAGGTGACCCGGCTCAACGGCAAGGGCCCGGCGTTGCTGGTCGTTCCGGACGGGCGGACGCCGTTTGAAGCGTACGACATCCTTGTCAATCCGCCTTTTCAGCCCGGCGAAAAAGGCCCGGTTTTCTCCGACCGGACGCCTCAGGGACACACGTTCGAAGGTTTCGGCGAATGGCTGGTTCACACGCTGGCTTACGCCGAGAACGAATGGAAGGCCGCACGTCCATGGAATCCGCCGACCTCCTGCGTCCTCGCTCCGGGCGATTCCCGGACCTACGGCCTCAAATTTATTGTCGCCGACGAAATCCGGGCGATGGAGGATGCTCTGGCCGCCGCGGGGCGGCCGGTCGCCGTCGGTCTCCCCGGTTACGTCCTGCCCATGGACATCGAGGCGAAGCTCTTTCTACGGTATCCCCGGTCGGTGAAGACGATGGCGGTCGAACCGGGGGAGGCTCTCCGGATCTTGAAGAATGCGCCTACGCCAAACGGCTGGGAATCCTACGCCGTCCGGGGAAAAACATGGGGCCGGGCGCGTCTGGACGTGACGTACGAAGACGGGTTGGTTCAAAGGATCCATTATTACGTCATCAAACCGCAGGCCGAGGCCGTCGACGACCTGGGGCGGTTTTTGACGACGAAGCAATGGTTCGTCGATCCGGCCGATCCCTTCAAACGGAGCCCCGCGGTCATGACTTTCGACCGGGAAGAAAACAAAATCGTCACCCAGGACATGCGGGCCTGGGTCGCCGGGCTGGGGGACGAGGGCGGCTCTTCTTGGCTCACGGGAATGATGAAGCTCCTGGGCCGGCCGGACAAAGCCCAGTTGGATCAATATCAGGAATTCATCGATAAGGTCCTCTGGGGCGGGTTGCAGATCGCCGACGGACCGGAGCAATACGGCGTCCGCAAAAGCCTGTTCTATTACCAGCCCGACGCGATGCCTGCCGGATATTACCGGAGCGACATCAATTGGAGGACGTGGATGAGCTGGAACAAGGAAGCGGCGAACAAGCTGGACCGCTCCTACGATTACCCCCACGTCGCCGCTCTTCACTGGGTCATGTACCGCCTGGCCCGAAACCATACCGGCCTCGTGACCAACCATCCTTGGAACTGGTATTTGAACAACGCCTACCGGACGGTCGGAGCAATGATGAAATTCGCCGCGTATTACACCCAGTTCGGCCAGATGGAAGGCACGGTTTTTCTGGAGATCCTCAAGGACCTGAAGCGCGAGGGCTGGACCAAAGAAGCCGCCGACCTCGAGGCGATGATGAAGGGGCGGGCGGACATCTGGATCGCCAAGGGCTATCCGTTCGGAAGCGAAATGCCCTGGGATTCGACCGGACAGGAAGAGGTGTACGCCTGGACGAAGTATTTCGGAAATCCGGAGAAAGCCCGCATCACCCTGGACGCCATCCTCGGCTACATGCCGGCGGTCCCGCATTGGGCCTACAACGGCAACGCCCGGCGCTATTGGGATTTCCTCTATGCCGGGAAGATCAGCCGCATCGAGCGCCAGATCCACCATTACGGCTCGAGCCTCAACGCCCTCCCTGTGCTTGCGGATTACCGCGACCACCCCGGCGATTTCCATCTCCTTCGGATCGGCTACGGCGGAATGCAGGGGACGCTGACCAACATCGATCAAGAAGGATTCGCGGCCGCCGCGTTCCACTCGTTTCCGGACACGCTGAAGCCGGATCCGATTTCGGGCGATTTCGCCCAGAACTTTTTCGGCCACGCCCTCAACACGGCCGCTTACCTCGTCAAGCATCCGGAGTTCGGCTGGGCGGCATTCGGCGGTAACGTCGAGGTTTCGGGTCCGATCATCCGGCTGAAGCCGCTCGATTCGTTCCGCTCCCGCGTATATCTTGCCCCGGTCGGGCTCTGGATGACTCTGGATGCCGGGTCGTTTGAAAGCGTCGAATGGAATGCGGAAACGGGATCGGTGAGGCTGGCTTTGGCGAAAGCCGATTCCTACACTCCTGCGGCCCGGTTGCGTCTCGAGCGTCCCGGGGCCGAGGCGGGAGCGGCCGCGTATCGCCCGGCCGCTGATTACAAGGTCGAACGGGAAGCATTCGTCATCCCGCTAAGCGCGACCGAGACGGCCGTGGAATTGAATAAGTAAAGGCAAGTAAAGAGTAAGAAGGGGACGACAAAGATATAGCTTGACAAGACGTTCTTATTCGAATAAATTATATCTAGATATATCTAATAATTACGCGAAAAGGAGAAAAAAACATGAATCATCAAAGACAGCACTTTGGTTATTGGGCGCGCGGAGAGCGCATCTTTCATAAGGGCGATTTCAAGTACCTGATCCTCGACCTGCTGAAAGACAAGCCGCGCCACGGATATGAGATCATCCGCGAGCTGGAAAACCAGTTCAACGGCTTCTACGCTCCGAGTCCGGGAGCCGTCTATCCCACGCTTCAGTACCTTGAGGAAATGGAGTATGTCACCTCCCAGTCCCAGGACGGAAAAAAAATATACACGATCACCGAAACGGGCCGCCAGTTCCTCGTCGAGAAGGAAAAGGAAACGGCTGAGATCAAGTCCCAGATGAAAAATTGGTGGGGCTGCTACGGGGCCGAATTCAAGGACGAGATGCGGGACGTCATGCGGACGCTGGGCGATATGGGCAAAACCATCGGCCGGAAAGCCCGGGCCGCCGGGGCGGAGAAAATGCCCCAGGTCAAGCAGGTCCTCGCCGACGCGGCCAGGGAAATCGAGAAGATCTTCAAGGGTTGAGGAGGGCTTCCTCACTCCGCGATGACCGGCGTGGGCGATTCCTTGAAAGGGTTGATCCGGACGGCCAGCGAAAACAGAAAAGGATAATCCTCTTTCAGGTGGCCGGCGTAGGCCAGCCATTCCCCGGCCAGCCGGGAATAGGCCCGGCGGACGTCCGAGGACAAGTGGGCGTAATCGGTGGTGGGCAGGCCTTCGAGCGATTCCGGCCTCATCTCAAGCTCCTCGACGAGGTGAAAGACCGCCCAGAGCAGATCGGTGAAACGGTCGTGCTCGAGAAGGTTGGGATTCTCCAGCAAGCCGAGGAGGAATCCGCGGTTGGCCGAAAGACAGGCGCGAAGGTCGCGGAGCGAGTCCGGCGCCACCCGGATTTCATAGGGAAACGATTCGGCCGCTTTCATCGCCCGGCCGAAGGCGGCTCGATCCCAGCGGGCGTCGAAAGTCATTTGCGGCGCCAGCTCGGCGGAGTTTTCGACGAATCGCGAAAATTTCATCAGGAGGTCCCGGCCGACGGCGCTGAAAAACGCGCCGATGACCATGTTCATCTTTTTCATCCGGGATTTTTTCTCCTGGCGGGCCAGCCCCTCCTCGATGACCAGGACGACGACCAGGACGTAGAGAAAGAGGGAGGCCGTGCTCTCAAAAAAGCTGGTGGCGATATCGCGGAAATGCCCGAAGGCCAGATAATCGAGCACGTAGATCAGGACGGACAACCCGACCATCAGGAGAGCGAACCGGAAGCGCCAGCGGGCGAGAATCTTCATCGCGGCTCTATTAAACCTGATCACGGGCGTAGAATCAATCCGGCCCGTCGGGAACCCTTGTGATCCATCCGGCATCCCGGGTATCATAAGAAGCGATCGAGCGTTCCTTTCCGGGAGGATCTGGGATGATGAAATCGCGCCGGGCTGTTATTCTCTTGGCGGTCATCCTCGCGGCCGGACTGGCCGCTTCCGGGGCGTGCCGAAAGAAAAGCCCCGTCGAGAATCGGACCTCGGCCGCCGGCGAAGCTGAAGCGCCCCGCGGCTGGCTCGAGATCAAGGGCGCCGATTTCAACGGCCACGAGGTCCGGGACGCGGCCACCGGGGCTAAAGTCGCGACGCTTTATTCGTTGCAACCCACGATTCCGCTTCCTCCGGGAACGTATGATGTCGGATTCGGGACGACGTTCCTCAAGGGCGTCATCATCAAAAAAGACGAAACGACGGTCCTGGAACCGGGCGGGTTGACCGTCAATCACGCTTCCCTCTCGGGCCACGAGGTCGTCGCGGTAGCCACCGGACTCGTCCAGGGCAAAGTGAGCGCGGTCGGCGCCCACATCGTCCTTCTCCCCGGAACCTACGCCGTCAAGTTCGGCCCGCTTTCCTGGACGGTCGAGGTCGTCGCCGGACAAACGACGTTGCTCGAACCCGGAATCATCAAGGTGGCCGGGGCCGATATCCGCGGACACCGCATCTACGACGCAGCGGGCACATTTGTCGGCGACGTCAGCGCGACGGGAAACTCCATGCCGCTTCCGCCCGGCGATTACTCGATCGAGCTCGACGGCCGGGCCGTTTCCTTCACTCTTGAAGCCGGCAAAACAGTGACGTTCGAACGTTGAAGTTCCCTCATGATCCCCGGCGAAGAGTCAATTCCCGGGCGGAAGGTTTTTTGGCTTGCTTCGGACCAAAATCAGAGCACAGATGATGAGCGCCAGGAAGACCGCGGCGCAGGCCCGCAGGTTTCCTTATTCGGGGCCTAGATCGGCTTCTCCATGATGAATGTCCGTCAGGGCCAAATGCCCGACGGCCGGGGCGGCCAAGGATAGGATTCCCGGAATCGTCGTCAAGGCAAGCAGGATTTTCAGCCGGGGCATGATTCCCTCCGTTTGACAATATCATTAAGCCGGAAAAGGGACATGCAATCCTGATCCGGCGCCGGAAAACGGATTGACATTCCATCGGCCGCCGGGATAATCTGGCCGTGTTCCCGCCCCCGGCGGGGAAGGATGTCCGAAAGGAGGAAAAGATGCGCAAGCGTTCGATCGCGATCCTGTTGAT
>Ga0172371_10000316_pt1 | contig 72902 bp, 57 predicted proteins | sample Lak12m_FD_114543 | JGI IMG/M metagenome (GOLD analysis project Ga0172371, IMG submission 114543) | Freshwater microbial communities from Kabuno Bay, South-Kivu, Congo - kab_022012_12m | ecosystem: Environmental > Aquatic > Freshwater > Lake | place: Democratic Republic of the Congo: South-Kivu... | reverse complement strand
CCTCGCCCCAGAGAAGGGGAATTGGATCGCGTCCAACCCTGAATCCAGGATGTTGCGGGGGACTTCATCACGTAACCAATCGGAAGAAATTGGATTTTTTCTGCATTCTCTGCGTCCTCTGCGCTCTCTGCGGTGAACGATTACCTTTTTTCAAAAAGGGTCTCCCCAGATTACTTCTTTGAAAGCGACTTGGCTTCATTCACTGGAACCGACCGGGGGGGGATCGGACAGGCTCGCGTCACGCTCACCCAGGGAAATGGCCTCGTCGAGGACCTCACGGACCTTTCCGGCTAGCCAGCTCAGGGTGAAGGGCTTTTGGAGGAAGTGGATTCCCGGCTTGAGGATGCCGTTGTCTACGATAGAGTTCCGCGTGTATCCTGAAACGTAGAGAACCCTCGTTTCGGGTCGTTGAGCGGAAATGCCGTGAAACAGGCCGGCGCCGTCCATTCGCGGGAGAATCACATCTGTCAGCAAAAGATGTATCGGCCCGCGGTGGCTCTCGCTGATTTTCAGCGCTTCCTCCGCGCTGGATGCATCCAACACTGAATAGCCCAGCATTTCAAGCGCTTCCTTCGCAAGCGACCGCACGGCGTCCTCGTCTTCCACCAGCAGCACCGTCTCGTCCCCGCCGCGTTTCCACGGTTCCGCCTGTGATTGGGCAGGCTGCTCCACCGGGCCCTCCACAGCCGGGAGGTAGATTTTGAACGTCGTCCCGTTGCCGGGCTCGGTGTATACACAGATGTGGCCCTGATGTTGCTTGACGATGCCATACGCGGTGGAAAGGCCCAGGCCGGTCCCTTTGCCCCTCTCTTTGGTCGTGAAGAACGGATCGAAGATCCGTGAAGCCGTTTCCGCGTCCATGCCCGTACCGGAGTCGGTCACGGCGAACATCACCTGCGGACCCGTCCGGACATCCGCATGCGCGCAAACGTAGTTCTCGTCCAAGAAAACGTTGGACGTTTCCATAATCAGTTTTCCGCCGTGCGGCATGGCATCGCGTGCATTGACGGCAAGGTTGAGCAGGATCTGCTCGATTTGACTCCGGTCCGCGTTCACCCTTTTCAGATTCGGGTCAAGAAATGTCGTGAGCTCGACGGTTTCGCCCAGAAGCCGCTGCAATATGGTCTTCAGGCCAGAGACAATGGGATTGAGGTCCAGGACCTTCATATCGAGGACCTGTTTCCTGCTGAAAGCGAGAAGCTGCCGCGTCAGCTCCGCCGCCCGTCCCGCGGCTTGGCTGATTTGTGAAACCTTCTCCCGAAAGGGATTGTCACCGGGCATCTCTTGAAGCAACACTTCGGAATACCCCATCATTGCGGTGAGAAGGTTGTTGAAATCGTGAGCAACACCACCGGCAAGCCTGCCGATGGCCTCGAGTTGCGATGCCTGGCGAAGCTGCTCTTCGAGCAACTTACGATGAGTGATGTCTTCAAGAACCTTAATGCACCCGTTGGCACTCCCCTTTGCGTCGAAGGTGGGAAAAGCTCTCACCCTTACGAAGTGATTCTTGTCGTCGCCTAGGGAGCATTCACGTTCCACTTCGAGCGCCTTCCCCGTCCGCATGGCCTCAACCGCGGGGCAGTCCCCACAGATCTTGTCCCGGTTCTTGAATGCCTCGTAGCACTTCCTTCCGACAAAATCCTCCACCCGCGTCCTGAACATCTTCGCTTGGGCCGCGTTGGTCATCACAATTTCATGATCGGAATCAATCAACGTGACGCCGATGTCGATGTTGTCCACAAGGGATCGGTACCGTTCCCTTGTCTCCTGAAGATCCTTTTCCGCGCGACGACGCTCGCGGCGCATTTCGGCCTCACGCAACTCTCTATCGATGGCCGGGACCAACCGCTTGAGGTTGTCTTTCATTATGTAGTCGGCCGCGCCGGCCTTCATGACCGCGACAGCGGTTTCCTCGCCCATGGTGCCGGAGACGACGACACAGGGCACGTCCAGCCCCCTGCGCTGAAGGATCTTGAGCGCTGCAAAACCATTAAACCGGGGCATCGCGAAATCGGCGACGACCAGATCCCAGATCTCCCTATCCAGAGCTGCTTCCATATCCCGGGCCGTGTCGACCCGCTCGTGGGAAACGTCGTACCCACTCTTGCGCAGCAAGCGAGCCAACAAGAGCGTATCGTCATCCGAATCCTCGACGATCAAGACGTGCAGAGGCCTGGTCATGGGTTGCACTCCCCCCGAGGCGGCCCTTGGTTCAAGACGAGCCAGTAGAGCTCCAGTTGCCGAACCGCTCCCGCGAACTGCGAGAAATCGACCGGCTTGCGGACATAACTGTTGGCCCCGAGCTCGTAGCTCTCCACCAGATCACGTTCCTCGTCCGATGATGTAAGAACCACCACCGGCAAACATCGCGTCCGCCGGTCGCTCCGAATGCACCGAAGGACTTCCAGTCCGTCAAGCTTGGGTAGTTTCAGATCCAGGAGGATCAACTCGGGCATTTCCGAGGTGTCTCGTCCGGCATGGATCCCGGTCGCGAAAAGATAGTCCAAGGCTTCGACCCCGTCTCGAGCGACGACAACTTCGTTGAGTATGTTGCTTTTCCTGAATGAACGCAGGGTGAGCGCCTCGTCATCCGGGTTGTCTTCCACCAACAGGATGATCTTTTTCATCGCATCATTTCTCCGCGATCGGTAATGAGAAATAGAACGTGGCTCCGCGACCTTCATCACCTTCGGCCCACACATGGCCGCCGTGCCGATGAATGACCCGCTGGACCGTGGCAAGTCCAATGCCGGTTCCCGGAAAGTCGGAAACCGCGTGGAGTCGTTGAAACGCACTGAAAAGCTTCTTGGCGTACGTATTGTCGAAGCCGACCCCGTTGTCTCTCACAAAATAGACTCTTTGACCGACGCGGGGGGCGGTTTCCGATCGGAAGGGCCGTTGACGCCGAATTCGATGTGCGCCGCGAGGGACCTTGCTGTAAACTTCCAGGCATTGGAGAGCAGATTCTCCATCGCTACCCTCAGCAATCGTTCATCTCCTTTAACCGTGAGGCCTTCAGCGATTCTGAAATGCACGTTCCTTGACGGGTCCATCTCCCGGAGCTCTGCCGCAATGTGGCTTGCCATCTCGCTCAAGGGCACGATCTCGGTGCTCATGGCCGATCGGGTGACCCGAGAGAGCTTGAGGAGCGCATCGATGAGTTGTCCCATCCGTTGGGAAGCCGAGCGCAATCGGTTGAGGAAATCACGGCCCTCGTCGTCCAGTTTGTCTTCGTAATCCTCGAGCAAAGCGAGGCTGAAACCGTCCAGGCTGCGCAAGGGAGCCCGCAGATCATGGGAAACGGAATAGGCAAAGGCCTCGAGCTCCTCGTTGGCCGCCTGGAGAGCCCGTGTCCTGAGCTCGACCTGCTTTTCCAATTCCGAAGCATAATTGGTCAGGAGTCTTTCTCGTTCCCGATAGTAATCAACCTTGCGGGTGAGCTGCTCGGGAGTGACCTTGAGCTCCGCGAGGATCTCCCCGTAAACCTCCGACAGCTCACGGTTCTCGGAATACGTGAATACCCCGGCATCTTTCACCGCGCGCCTCGCTTCTGCCGCGCCAAGGGCTCCGGTGAGGATCTTCTCGATCTCGGTTTGGATCTCAGCCAGCTCGGTGACGGAAACCCGGCTGCCACCGCCCACCCCGGCAGCGGAAATGCAAAGCTCGGTCAGCTCTTCGGCCCGTCTGCGCGTAAAGAATTGTCGCAACATTCCCGCGATGATCGTCCGTTTCTCCTCGAGGGGTATCCGCGGTTCACGATCAGCATTTGCCCGACGGCGGTACGTCTGCTCGGAGGCCCCGACGAATTCGTGGACGTGACGCTGTTCCTCAATGCTCTGTTTGAAGGCGAGCGAACCGATCACGTAAAGTCCCACATTGAAGAACATCGACCAGAAAACACTGTGCGTGATGTGATCGAGCTGCATGACGCCGAAAAGGTGTTCCGGTCTGAGGAGCCCAAGGCCAAAGAGTCCCGTGTCCAGGATGGTCTGGGAAATCCAGCCGCTCTTTGCACATGCCGGCACGAGCAGGGTGTAAACCCAGACAAGGAAGCCCGCGCTCAATCCCAGCCTGGCTCCGGCGAGATTTCCCCGGCGCCAGAAGATCCCGCCGAGGAGAGCGGGGCCGAACTGGAGCACGGCAACGAAAGACATCACCCCGATATTCCCGAGCATGTACGGAACGGCGACCAATTGCTGAGACCAGTAGCCAAGGGATATGAACGCGGCCACCGCAGCCCACCGGCAAAAGAGGAGTCGCCGCCGGAGAAATCCGAGGGGCCTGAACCATCCGATGAGAGGCAAGATCAGATGATTCGTGATCATCGTGGCTATGGCGATGGCGCTGACCGTTATCATCCCCAAGGCAGCAGTGAAGCCGCCCATGAAGACGAGCAGGGACAGAATGGGCCATCCCTCTTGCAGAGGCAAGGCGAGCACAAACGTGTCGGCCTTGTTAACCGGCATCCCCCTTACGAGACCGCCCATGGCGATGGGCAGGATGAACACGGTGATCAGAACCATGTACAGGGGAAAGAGCCACATGGCGGTCTTGACGTGCCGCTCGTCGACGTTTTCCACCACTTGCACGTGAAACTGACGTGGCAACAGCAGAATAGCTCCTGCAGCCATTATCAGATACGCTACCCATCTCGAAGGTGGGACCGGCTGTGACATCCAGCCCGAAGAGCCCGCGGACGCAAGCTGCGACGACCATTGATTGAAAACGTCCGTGAAGCCGCTATAGATGAAGTATGTCACAAAAACTCCCACGGCCACGAACGCCATGAGTTTTAGGACGCACTGTACGGCCAGGACCATCATCAATCCGGGGTGGCGTTCGGTCGGATCGACTCTCCTCACGCCGAGGGCAATCGTGAAACCCACGAGAAGCGTTACGATTCCGACCCCGCGAAGGTAGCCTACCCATGGGGCGTCGGCTGAGACAGGATCGATGATGAGACTGAAGGTCGAGTCAATAGCCTTGAACTGAAGGGAAACGTACGGCGTAATCCCCAGGATTGCGATCAGTGTCACCAGCGCGGCCACGGACTGCGACCGGTTGTACCGCGCGGAAATGAAGTCGGCTATATTGGTGATTCTGTGGGCTGACTTAATCCGGACGAGTTTTCGCAACACCCTCCACGCGAGGAACATTGCCATGGTGGGACCGAGATAAAACGTCAGGAACAGGAGCCCTGACGTAGCGCACGTTCCCGCGCTGCCGTAGAAGGTCCAGGCAGTGCAGTATATTGCGAACGCAAGAGAGTAAACCGCGGCGTTGTCGGTCACCCCTCGGCCCTTGCGGCTCCGACGCTCCGCCCACTCGGCGAGCACGAGCAGCAAGCCCATATAGAGGACAATCACACCAAGGACCGTGAGGGAATCGAACATGACGGAGTCCTAAGCGCGAATGTACTCATTCACTTACGCGGGGGAGGAACCCAATGCTGTCCAGTCAATGAGACTCCCACCAATCGCGCTGCAACCCTGATCGTCACACCCGCGAAGGCCGGGGTCTCCCGCGCGACGCGGGACTGTCAGGCCTGGAGACATCGAGTAGTGGTCCAGTGCACCCGGCCATCCGGCACTGGATTCCGGCTTCTGCAGGAATGACGGAGCAAGGGGATATTTTGCCGCACGCAAGTGAATGCCTACGCATGAATTTCCTTCCGAGGACAGGGGCTCCAATTCAGGTGCTTTCTGCCGGAACACCTGCCGCGGTCTTCTCGAATGTTTCGTACACGACTCTTAAGAGCCTCGCCAAATCTACCGGTTTCTCGACCACCTCGTCCACCCCGGACTCGGACATCTTTTCACGTTCGTCCACCTGCCCGCCCCATCCGGTGAGGAGAATGAACGGAGGACGCCTCACTCCCTTGCGCCGGGAGATGTCCTTGACCGTACCCGCGACTTGCCAGCCGTTCATCTCGGGCATACCCAGGTCGCATATGATCAGATCGACCTCGGAATTTTCGACGATCCTGATCCCTTCCTTGCCCGAAGAGGCCGTGAAGACCGTATGGCCCAATTCACTCAGTCCGTCTTCGAGCAACCGGAGCACCGGTTCCATATCGTCAATCACCAGGACACGCAATTTCTGCACGCTGAGAGCCTTTGGTTCCCGCCCGGTCTTTTCCGCAACGTCGGTTGCCACGGGAAGCTTCAGGGTGAATGTTGCCCCTCGGCCGGGAGCGCTGTTGACGGAGAGCGATCCCCCGTGACGCCGGACAATGCCGTAACTGGTCGCCAGTCCCAGGCCCGTGCCCGCAGAACCTTTGGTCGTCCAGAAGGGTTCAAAGATTCTCTCGATATTCTGCTCGGCTATTCCGGGACCGTTGTCGCGAACAGAGAGTGCCACCGTGTTCCCGTCCAGCTCCGTGGTCACCTCTATTTCGCCCTGTCCGGCCAAAGCTTCCGCCGCGTTCTTGATGAGATTGACCACGACGTCGAAGAGCTCGTTTTCATTCCCCGAGACGAGGCACCCGCCCTGGAGGCGACGGTTCAATGAAATGGTCGTCCCCTCCTTGTCCGCTGCGGCCTGCAACCACGGCCTGCTCATTTCTATGGCCACGTCCGCGACATCGGCCAGGTCGAAGACTGCGCCGTCGAGGGTGGGATCTTCGGTCCGAACTCGTGCCAGATCCTGGAGCCGTTTTACGGTTTGAGCGCCCAACCGTGAGGATTCGAGCACGTGGCCCAGACTGGTTTTCGCCTTTCCGATGTTACCCGATTCCAGGAGGTTGAGGGCCATTTCAACCCGGCCGATCACGATCTGGAGCAGGTTGTTGAAATTGTGGGCCACACCACTTGCCATATCGCCCACCGCCTTGAGCCGCTCCGTTTGAATCATGAGTCGTTCGGCTCGTTTCCGTGCCGTGATATCGCGCAGGATCACGAGCATTCCTGCGGGATTCCCGTCCGCGTCGTGGAACCGAGACGCACTGATCGATACTTCCAGGGTCCGTCCACCCTTGGAGTACCGTCTGGTCTCGAATCGGCTGCACGGAATGCCCTGTTGCATTACGCTGCCAATCGTGGCTGTCGTGGCTTCGCGCTCCGAAGGAGGCACGTACTCGACGCGTTTTCCACGGACTTCTTCCACGGTCCACCCGAATGTCTTCGTGAACGAGTCGTTCACGTAGGTGGCGTTGCCTTCCATGTCGTAGATCACAATAGCGTCGACCGAGGAATTGAGCAGGGAACGATAGATCTCTTCCGCCCGCTTCGATTCTTCGTAGAGCTTCCTGAACTTGAGCTCGCTTTCTCGGAGAGCCGTTTCGGCCCGCTTGCGTTCGCTCAGATCACGAGCGACGGCAACCACATAATTTGCGTCACTGAATTGCGCTCGTCGGAGCGTTATTTCAGCGGCAAGCACGCTGCCGGAGATCGAGACAAGCTCCGTATCGATGGTGGCGGGCCGGTCCGCTCCGGTCTCCTGCTCGAAGAGTCTTCTCACCCACTCGACCACCGGCTCGGCAAAAACCGCATCCATGGTCATGAGGAGCAGATTTTCCCGCGAAAGCCCCAGGTGTCTGCAAGCCGAATCGTTTACGTCGACAAATCGCCCTTCCGGGCCTCGCATGAGAAAGATGGAGTCTCTCGTGTGGTCCAGGAGAGCACGAAACCGTTCCAGTTCCGCCATGCGCTTGCGGAGGTCCGGGTAATAGCTCTTGCGGATTGAGTGTTCACCCAGACCGATAATCTTTTCACGCAAGGCCTTTGATTTACTACCACTTTCAGATGGCTCGCTCATAAACCTTCTCGATGTCGGCTTGGGTGACTTTCCGGGGATTCGTGATGAGACACGGATCGTTCATAGCGTTTGCCGCCAACTCAGTGATGTCCTCGCGACGCATGCCGAGCGCGCCCAAGGTAACGTCGACTCCCACGGAGCGGCGAAGGCCGGCGATCCGCCCCACGAGCGCCTCTCGCGCGTCGGCATCGCTCAAGTCGCACGTTTCCGTACCCATTGCTGCGGCCAGCCGCCGGTAGCGGCCGGGGGTCGCGTCGAAATTGTAACCGACCACATGTTCGAGAAGAATCGCGTTGCATTCTCCGTGCGGCAGATCGAGCAAACCTCCCAGACTGTGAGCCATGGCATGAACTGCGCCGAGGCTGGCGTTGGAAAAGGCAAGGCCTGCGAAGAGGCTTCCCAGCATCATGCCGCCCCGAAGCTGCAGATCGTCCAAATGGTCCACGACGCTGCCCAGCGCGTCGCAAATGAATCGTATGGCCTCCAGGGCGTGGGTATCGGTAATGGGCGAGTGAGCGTTGGAGGCGAAGGACTCCACCGCGTGTGAAAAGGCGTCCAGGCCGGTGTGAGCCGTAAGCTCCCGATCCATGGACGTCGTGGTTACCGGGTCGATGAGGGCCACGTCCGGGACTACCATCTTGCTTACGATGGCGATCTTTACTTTGCGGGGGACGTCGGTGATGATCGCGAACTGCGAGACGTCAGCGGAGCTCCCGGAGGTGGTTGGAACGCATACCAGCGGCGGAAGCGGGAAAGAAACCTTGTCTGCGCCCTCGTACTCGAGGATATCGCCTCCGTTGGCGGATACGATGCCGATCCCCTTGGCGCAATCTGTTGGACTTCCCCCCCCGACGGCCAGGATGGCCTCACAGCGCTCGGTCCGGTACCGTTCCGCGCCCGCCGTGACTTCGTGACTTCTGGGATTGGGGGTCACGTCCGGGAAGACCGAGTATGCGATTCCTTCGTCTTCCAGACTCCCGATGACATCCGAAACCCACCCGGCTTCCAGAATGCCCCTGTCGGTGACCACGAGAACCTTGCGGGCTCCGAGGTTTCTGACGTACCTTCCGGCCAGAAACCGAGCGTTGGTCCCGAAGACGAATTCAGGAGCGACGAATTTTCTCAGTTCCAGTTCGATCTTGTGTGTCATGCGCGCTCCGGCTGCCGGCGAGAAAGGCATTGAATTCACGTTCTGATGGGGAAAAACCGTTCTGTGAATGAAACAGGATTTCGGTCCACAAGAGTGAAACAAACCGATTCAGCGCGCGCTGTGCGCAGTGGCCGTAGGGACAAGCCCCGTGGGGGCGCTCAATAACCTTCGTGCCCGGTAGCAGGCGTTGCAAAGCCTGAAAATCCTCATACGCAGTCCCGAGCCCGGGCACTTCGTCGATGGGACCTTCGTCCAGCTTCCACGGATTAGCGGCCTTGCAGTCCGGCGTCTCGTACGCCCTTCGGGGTAAGGGTTCCGGAGCCTGAACTTGGGGCTGAGCTTGTTGATGATTTCTCTGCCCCGACAACGGTGATTTCGACCTCTCCTTCCATCCCTTATCTTACAACATTGCTCGGGAAAGTCTCGGAAAATCTTCTCGGATTGACAATCAGGCAAGGGGGAAGAAGGGAGCTCACCTGCCTCTGAAGCTGCGGCATGATGCCCCTTCGGCCCGCAAAGGATCACCCGCGTTGTTCCATCAGCTCATGGAACACTGAAACCGCCGCCAGCGCAAACTCCTCATCATTTATATGTGCGTCCACTTCGAGGACCCGAACACCGGGGGTCAGCCGCGATTTCAGTTCCGCGGTGAACCGGGCATTGACCTCGGGTAGATACAATGGGCCTCCCGGAGAGTCGGCCTCGGACCATCCTCGGCTGGGAATCACTACGGTGGTGGGGCCGGTCGCTCGATTCAATTTTTCCGCAATGGTCCCCGCGAGCGCGAGAAGATCATCGACCGAGGTTCGGACTCCGGACCTGAAATCGTACCAGAACACCTCCCTCCCGCGAAACCGCTCGGGCATGGTGTCAAGAGAATCGAATTCCAGGACGATGCAGTCGAGTCCTCCAGGCACGATCACCTGGGGAATTCCGCTCTTCCCCGCGCTCTCGAGTCGATCGGGGCCGATGGAGCCGCAATATCCGCCATAGAGCTGATCAGCGAATTCATGGAGGGCAAAGTCCATGACCCCCTGGAGCAGGCCCTGCCGGACCAGGTCCTCGAGGGCCATTCCGCCGATTCCATTCGCGTGAAAGGGGGCGACGTCGTATCCGCGCTCCTCGAGGAGACGCTTGACATGCATGGCTCCCTCCGTCACGAAGCCGAACGACGTCAGCCCCACCAGGGGCCGATCCGCACGAATCGTGACCGGATTGTGAACCATCCCGACCATGGCCGCGGCTGCGGTCGAAAGAATTTTCCTGCTGATCGCGTTCAGGCCCAACAGATCGATGACGGAATGCATCATCACGATGTCTTTTGTGCCGATGAGCTCGGTCATATCTCTTGACGCGACGGTGGAGACCATGAGCTTGGGGATTCCCAGCGGCAGAGTCCGCATGATCCCGGTTGCAATATGGGTCCCGGTCCCGCCTCCCAGACCGAGAATCCCCGACACCCGATCGTGTGCGAAGAGCTCCTGTGTGAGCGCTGCGGCTCCCTCGGTCATGGTCCGGACGCTCAGCCGGCGGTCTCCCTGTTGAATGAGCTCGTCCAGAGGGATTCCCCCGGCTTGGGCAACCTGCTGACGGGACACGTCGGCCATGATGGTAGGAGAATGCAGGATTCCCACGTCGAGAATCATAGTCGAGCATCCATTTTCGTGCATGAATTGCGCGAGGTATCCTACCTCTTCGCCCTTGGTGTCGAGGGTTCCCACGATGAGGACCGTCGCTGGCATCGTTTCCTCCTGAGTGAGTGCATGCTTGCCGCGAACAAGAAAATTCTGTTGAGCTTTCAGCTTGGTTCTTCTAATCTTTCAGATCATGAGACCGGCCGGGGGAGCAGCCGATGACCGATCCTTTCGAAGGTGGCGCACACACTTCTCCCCAGAGGGGAAGCAGCCTCGCCGCGGCAGAAGACGTCTCGAGTGTTCGGGACCTCGTACTGGCCGTCGGAGCGGGCGATGCGCAGAAGGTACGGACGATTCTCGAGGGAGGCATTGATGTCAACGCCTTCACCGGAGATGGTGACAATGCTTTGCTCAAAGCCGCGGAATCGGGTCATACGGAGATCGTTGAAATCCTCTCCGATTACGGCGCTGATGTCAATGTTCCGATGACCCACGGAATTACTCCCCTGATGTTGGCGTGCGAATTCGGCCATCCTCTCACGGTGCGACTGCTTCTCGACAAAGGCGCGGATGTGAACATCGCCGATCGGCACGGCGGGGCCACACCATTGATTATTGCATCCGGCTGGTGTCAATCGGAGGCGGCCTCAAAGGAAATCGTATCGCTCCTCCTTGACGCCGGAGCCCTCGTCGATACGCCGAGCTCGGACGGAAGAACCGCTCTCGTGTATGCATGTGGGGAAGGCCACGCGGAGATTGTGCGCTTGTTGCTGGATCATGGAGCGAGCGTCAATGCCCGGGATTTCTACGGGTACGGTCCCCTCCTCAGAGCAGCGGCGGAGGATCGTGCGGAAGTGATCGAGATCCTCGCACAGCGGGGCGCGGACATCAACGCCAAAGACCGGGAAGGAACTCACGCACTGATACTCGCCTGCCGCGAAGGATGGGCGATCGCCGCGGAGAAACTTCTCTCCCTTGGGGCTAACGTCAATGTGCGCGACCGTGGAGGCTGGACTCCGCTGATGTGGGCTTCGAGCTCGGGTCACACCCGACTGGTGAAGTTGCTACTTGAGGCCCGCGCCGATATCGCGGCCACAGATCGTTATGGCGCAACAGCGCTGATGAAAGCGGCCAGAGGCTGCCACGCCGATGTCACGGCGGTGCTCCTGGAAGCGGGAGCCGATGTCAATGCCAAGGATGTAACAGACTGGACCGCGTTGATGCGGGCAGCGCAGAACGGTTGCGTCCCGGTTGCCGAGATGCTGCTGGCTCACGCCGCGGTAATTGACCATGGGGACGAAGAGGGCCGAACCGCGCTGCTCCTCGCCTGCGCGGGGAGCCACACGGAATGCGCACGGCTGCTCCTGCAAAGAGGCGCGTCGGTCGACTTCGAAGACGAATACGGCGTTTCCCCTCTCATGTGCTCCTCTGTTTCCGGAAGCGCGGATTTAGTCCGAATTCTCCTGGAAGAAGGGGCCGAGCGGAACACGTGGGACGAAGAAGGAAGAACTCCCCTGATATGGGCAACCATGGGACGTGCGAGCTCACCTCCCACTCCGGTCCGGCCCGAATCCCATCGGTCCTCGCTTCTCACGCCCGCGCCCCTGTCCGAGCATCGAGCAGAACAATCCGAAATCGTGAAGCTGCTCCTGGCCGCGCATGCCGACCCCGATTTTCAGGACAACCGTGGATTCACGGCACTTATGGAAGCAGCGGGCCGAGGCTTCGGCCAGGTTGTTGAACACCTTCTGGCCGATGGAGCCCGTGCCGATCTGAGGAATCGCGAAGGACTATCTGCACGTGATTTGGCCTCTGCGGGTGGATGGCACGGGATCGTGAGCCTCCTGGAGAAGCATGACACCTCTGAATGACACGCAATGCCGGTGACTTAAGATGCACGCACGCGACAAAGCGACTGGCGCCGTCGTTCCCGCGAAAGCGGGAGCCCGGTCTTTTCAGGAGCTTCTGGGCCCCCGCTTTCGCGGGGGCGACGCAACGGGGTGATCGATTCTTCCTAAATCACCGGCATTGCGAATGACACTGACCTTGATGCGGCTGGCACGGTCCGGGCTCGTGATGTCCCGGAGCCTCAAATTGAGCCGCATATGCCGGACCTCATCCTTCGGCTCGGCCGCGCTGGGCCCCGTTTCCGTCAGATGAATTCACTTGACAATCCGGGTGCTCTCGCATATAAATTATCATCGTATACTTGTCTTTCTCCCCGGCCTTACAGGAACACGGGCGTGAAGCAAGAATCAAGATCGTAGGACGAAACCGCCTGTGTATCCGCGATCCCTCCCTCGTATTCAGTTTCCCGTCGGAATCAGAGCCAGGCCCGTCTCACAACGCGCTCTTATCAGCACGATGAGGGCATCTTTTTCTTCGAAGGAGTAGAAAAGTGGCAGCTATCAACATCTATGTCGGCAACCTGTCCTTCGGCACGACTGAGGACCAGCTCAAAGAGTTGTTTGAAGGCTTCGGACCGGTCGAGTCGGCGACAATTATTTCCGACAAGACGACGGGCCGGCCGCGAGGGTTCGGTTTCGTAAAGATGCCGGAGCGGGAAGACGGGCTCAAGGCCATCCGGGATCTGGACACGAAGGAATTCATGGGCCGCACCCTCAAAGTGAACGAAGCGCGCCCGCGCACGGAACGGAACGATAGAATGGGCGGAGGCTCCAGAGGCCCTCGCTGGCGATAAAAACCGCACTGAACCGGGGAGGCTCATTGCGCAACGCGACCTCCCCGGCCCCCTCCTCCGAAACCTCCCCAAATTGCCGTGTCAAGCCTCCAGGCGCTGCGCCATGCTGATCAAGGCCGGATTGCGGTTCCTTGATCTGAAGCCGGATCTGGCGCCGGTGCTGGAGGGTTACCTATAACGCCACAACGCAGAACCCCACCGCAACCCGCTGTAGCAAAGCTTGCCGAAAGGGCCAAAACGTGTTTAGATTCTCACGAACGTCGTCTGCGCTTCATCATGCCTGATACCGGACACGCAAGTCTTCGCTATCGGGCCGAAACCGTATTTCGTAGTTTCTCACCCCAGGAGGTGGCAGAACCGTGGCCGACACCGTGCTTTGGCCTTTTGTAGTCTACTTTCTTATTGTAACGGGCTTGGTGTCATTCATGATCGGGTTTTCGTACGTCCTGGGAGGAAGGCACCGCGAACGGGCCACGCACCAACCCTTCGAGTCCGGAGTGATTCCCACGGGCTCCGCGCGCTTACGTTTTGACGTTAGATTCTATCTCATCGCTGCCTTCTTCGTAATTTTCGACCTCGAAGCCCTCTTCATCTTTGCCTGGGCGCTGGATGTGCGGCAACTCGGCTTGCCGGGTTACATAGCCATGGTGGTGTTCATCGGAATCCTCATGGCCGCGTTGATCTACCTGTGGCGAATCGGCGCTCTTGAGATGCGGACCATTCGCCAAAGGGAACCGGTCGCAGCACGGCCTCAAGACCGATGAATAATTCACTGCAGAAAGCCCGCAGGCCACGGATTTTTGAAAGGGAACACTAAGGTGCTCAGGTCAAGAACGAAAGCCGATGCTCCCGGACAGCCCTCACAGGACACGGCCGGCCTGAACGCCGTGGGAGGCAATATTGTTCTGTCCCGTTTGCAGGACCTAGTGAGCTGGGGGAGGAAGTATTCCGTCTGGCCCTTCAACTTCGGGCTCTCCTGCTGTTACGTGGAGATGGCCACGGCATTCACCAGCAAATACGACCTGGCCCGGTTCGGGGCCGAGGTGCTCCGGGCTTCGCCCCGTCAAGCGGATTTGATCGTGATTTCCGGCACGGTCTTCATGAAGATGGCGCCGGTGGTTCGACGTCTCTACCAGCAGATGATGGAACCGCGATGGGTGATTTCCATGGGATCGTGCGCCAATTCCGGCGGTATGTACGATATTTACAGCGTTGTCCAGGGCGTTGACAAATTTCTCCCCGTGGATGTTTACATACCGGGATGTCCTCCACGACCGGACGCCTTTCTCGAGGGGCTGCTGCTGCTCCAAAAGGCCATAGCCTCGGAACGGCGACCCCTGAGCTGGGTAGTCGGCCCTCAGGGTGTGGAACAAGCGGCAAAGCCTTCCATGCGAGACCTCAAACGGGAAGCCAGGCGACAGACGTCAAACTTGCGATCTCCAGACGAAGTGTAATACCAATGCGCTTTCATACGAGTAACACTGAGAACCCTGTTCGCTGGCGGTCCTGGCGGGTATCCGAAGCGAAGTCAGGCTCCGCCGTCCGTAGCGGAGGAGATCTGCCAGGACCGGCTTCACCCAGTGTCACCTCTTTGACCGCGCTTTGGTATGAGCGCCTCGTTTTTGATGCAATGCACAGAATGGGCCCGGCCCAGCCCCGCTCACATGACTCGTATGCCCTTTGGGGCTGCTGAATGAATGCGTGAAAAGGAGTGCTCCACATGGCTGAAGTGAAGGGAAAATTCATTACCCTGGCCACGGAACTTCTCAAAAGCAAGCCCCGGTCGCGAGAGAGCGCGGTTGCGGCAGTCAAGCAGTTGACGGGGAAGGCGCCCCTGGAGTTGGATCCTGAAGGCTGGTACGACACCAAGGTCTTCGACGCGGTTTTCGAAGCCATCAAGGAGCATGAAAGTCCTCTCCTGGCATGGGCAGCCATCAAGGTCATCGGGCAAAATGTCTATCCGACCATAGATGCGACAGTCGGGTTGCCTAAACATCTGCAAACGCCACTCGATTTCCTCAAATTTGAGGCCGACGGCTTCATGGCGAATCATCGGGGCGCGGGCGTGACTCCGAGGAAGTTCATCAAGACTGAAGACCGCCATATTATCGTTGAAGCCCCGTCTCCCGGATACAACTGTGCCTTAATTGAGGGAGTCTATGACGGCATCCTGCGCATGTGCCACATCAACACCGGTGAGGTGAAGCAGACGAAATGCGTGCGAAAGGGAGGCTCGACCTGCGAATATGACATCAAGTGGTAGATGAATGCCAACGACCGGGATTGAAGCGAAACGTTACTTTCCATGAACGAACCGCCCGACATCTTTCAGGAGCTCCGGACCGTGTTCGGCGACGGCATCATCGGTCGCCAGGATACGTGTGACGATATCCCCACGGTCTGGGTCTCCGGAGATCGGGTCGCTGACGTGCTCACCCACCTCAAGACCGTAGTACGACCCGCGTACCGAATGTTGTACGATCTTACGTGCATCGATGAACGGGTTCGGTCAGGGCGGGCCGAACAAGCCGATCACGACTTCACGGTCGTTTATCACCTGCTCTCCTTTGACCGAAACGAAGACGTAAGAATCAAAGTTCCCCTTTCGGGTGAATATCCGTCGATTCGGAGCGTGGTCGACATCTGGCCCAACGCGAATTGGTACGAGCGTGAGGCCTGGGATATGTTCGGCGTCAAGTTTGACGGACACCCGTTTCTGAAACGAATCCTGCTGCCTCTGTACTGGAAAGGGCATCCGCTCCGCAAAGAGCACCCCGCACGGGCCACGGAAATGGGGGAATTCAGCCTCCCGGAGGACCAGGCCCAGGAGCAGGACGAGCTGCTCCGGTTCCGGCCTGAGGAATGGGGCCTCAGCGACAGCGAGGGCGCACAGGACTATATGTTTCTCAATTTCGGGCCGAATCACCCCGCGGCCCACGGCGTGTTCCGGGTTGTAGCGCAGATGGACGGGGAGGAAATCGTCGACGCGGCGCTGGACATAGGTTACCACCACCGCGGTGCGGAGAAAATGGGCGAGCGCCAGTCCTGGCACACGTTCATTCCGTACACGGATCGGGTCGATTACCTCGGCGGCGTCATGAACAACCTCCCTTACGTTCTCGCTGTCGAGAAGCTGGCCGGCATTCGGGTCCCGGACCGTGCTCAAACGATCCGGGTGATGATGGCGGAGCTCTTCCGCATCGCCAGTCATCTGGTCTGGTACGGCACCATGGCGCAGGACGTGGGGCAGATGTCGCCGGTCTTCTATATGTTCACGGACCGGGAGCGGGTCTTCGGCATCGTTGAGGCTATCAGCGGGGGCCGCATGCACCCGTCCTGGTTCCGGATCGGCGGCGTGGCCCACGATCTGCCCCAGGAATGGGACCAACTCGTGGGAGATTTCGTGAAGTACTTCCCGAAGCGGCTCGCGGAGTACGACAGCCTGGTGATGAGAAACCCTCTGTTCAAGGCACGCACGAAGGGAATCGGCCGATACACGCTGAAAGAAGCGATCGAATGGGGTGTAACGGGGCCTGGACTGCGGGCCTGCGGTCTCGAGTGGGATTTCCGGAAGAAGCGGCCTTATTCAGGGTACGAGCAGTTCGACTTTGAGATACCGGTCGCGTCCAACGGCGATTCTTACGACCGGAGTTTCGTGCGGGTGGAAGAGATGCGCCAGAGCCTGCGTATCATCGAACAGTGTCTCAAGAACATGCCCGCAGGGCCGTACAAATCCGACCACCCGCTGACCACTCCGGCTCGCAAAGAGCGCACAATGCACGACATCGAGACGCTCATTACCCATTTCCTCGGGGTAAGCTGGGGACCGGTTATCCCGCCGGGGGAGGCCTTTCAGGGAATCGAGGCGACCAAAGGCAATAACGGGTACTACCTGATCAGCGACGGTAACACCAGCCCGTACCGGGTGCGGATTCGGACTCCCACGTTTGCCCACCTGCAAATGGTTCCGCTGATCATACGAGGTCTCGCGGTTGCCGACCTCGTGACGATCCTGGGCAGCGTGGACTACGTCATGGCCGATGTGGACCGGTGAAGGAAGAGCCGTGAGGCCCCTTTTTGCAAAAAGGGGCCTCACGGACCCCCCACCAAAAACTCCCAATTCTTGGCGTCTCCCGCTGGTCGCCGCTGGAACGTGTATGCTGACCGACGACATCAAGAAGAAGATCGAAGCCGAGATCGAGCATCATCCCGATCGGCGCAGCGCTGCCGTTGATGCGATGCTCGCGGTTCAGAACGATCTTGGCTGGCTTTCCGATGACGTCCTTGCACGCATCGGCGAATTCCTGGGAATGACCGCGGAGGAGCTGGACAGCCTCGCGACCTTTTACAACCGACTCTATCGCAAACCGGTCGGCAAGTACGTGATCCTGGTCTGCGACAGTGTCTCCTGCTGGATCATGGGATATAACGAAATTAGAGACCATCTGAAAGCGACGCTGGGAATCCGCCTTGGAGAAACCACCGCGGACGGGAGATTCACCCTGCTGCCGACCCAGTGCCTCGGCGCGTGTGACAAAGCTCCTGCTCTGATGATCGGAGAAGAGCTCTACACTCATCTCACTCCGGCCAGGCTCGATGAAATCCTCGCGGGATTGCCGTAGGAGAGCCGATGGAACGCCCCCTCACGAGGAACATGCTTCCGGGCGAAGAGCCCTTCGATCTCAAGCGCTACGAAATGGCGGGTGGATACGAGGCGCTGCGCAAAGTCCTGCGCGAAATGTCACCCCAGGCAGTCCAGCAGGTGGTCAGCGATTCCAAATTGCGGGGCCGGGGAGGCGCGGGCTTCCCCACGGGGACTAAGTGGGCTTCGGTGTCCATGGGGCCGGATGTTCGACGACCGAAGTTCCTCGTGGCCGACGCGGACGAAATGGAGCCCGGCGCTTTCAAGGATCGGCTCCTCATGGAAGGGGACCCTCACCAGTTCATAGAAGGGATCATCCTGTCATCCTTTGCGATTGATGCCGATGTGGCCTACATATTTCTCCGCTGGGAATATACTCTGGCCGCGAGAAGGCTCAAACGAGCCATAGCGGAAGCATACGAGCACAACTGCCTCGGCAGGAACATCCTCGGGTCCGGCTACAATCTGGAGCTCCGTCTTCACAGAAGCGCGGGGCGCTACATCTGCGGCGAAGGAACAGCGATGGTCGAGGCCCTGGAGGGCAAGCGCGCCATTCCCCGCGACAAGGCCCCGCGCCCAACCACGGCAGGTCTCTGGTGTAAGCCGACCTGCACCAACAACGTGGAAACGCTCTGCTGTATTCCGCACATCATCAACAACGGCCCCGAGTGGTTCAAGGGTCTCGGCCTCACCGGCGACAGCGGCACGAAGGTCTACGGCGTCAGCGGTAAAGTGAGGCGACCCGGCGCATGGGAGCTGCCCATGGGAACAACCATGCGAGAGCTCCTCGAAGAGCACGCAAGCGGGATGCGGGACGGGCTGAAGCTGCGGGGAATCATCCCCGGCGGGGCATCGACCCAGTTCGTGCTTGAAGAGCATCTCGACACCCCCATGGCTTTCGACTCCATGGGGACGGTCGGCAGCCGCCTCGGGACAGGGACCATGATCGTCCTTGACGATCAAACCTGCCCGGTCGGCATGGTGAGCAACCTCATGCACTTCTTTGCCCGGGAATCGTGCGGCTGGTGCACGCCGTGCCGGGAAGGGCTGCCGTGGCTGGCAGCCATACTGCGATCCATCGAGGAAGGCTCCGGACAGGAAGGAGACCTGGAACAGCTCTCCTTGCACACCAGGCTCCTGGGAATGGGCAGGACTTTCTGCGCCCTCGCCCCCGGCGCGATGTTTCCCTTGGCCAGCGCTCTCAAGTATTTCTCGGAAGACTTCGAGCGACATATTCGGGAGCGCCGGTGCCCGTGGAGATAATTGATGGCGACCATCTTTATTGACAATGTGCCCTATGAGGTCGAGAAAGGGCGCGATCTGCTGAGCGTCTGCCTGTCGCTGGGGTTCGACATACCGTACTTCTGCTGGCATCCGGCCTTGAACTCCGTGGGCGCGTGCCGTCAGTGCGCGGTGAAGTGCTTCAGGGACGAGAAGGACACGCGGGGACACATCGTCATGTCCTGCATGACCGCGGTGGAAGACGGCATGCGCATCTCGGTCGAGGACCCCGAGGTGAAGGAGTTCAGGGCCCACGTGATCGAGTGGCTCATGCTGAACCACCCGCATGATTGCCCGGTCTGCGACGAGGGCGGTGAATGCCATCTCCAGGACATGACGGTGATGACAGGCCACGCGTATCGCGAGACCCGTTTCCCGAAACGCACGTATATCAATCAAGACCTGGGCCCCTTCGTCAGCCACGAAATGAACCGCTGCATCCAGTGTTACCGCTGCGTTCGCTTCTATCGAGGCTATGCCGGCGGTCGGGATTTCAATGTATTCGGAGCTCACGCGAACGTCTATTTCGGCCGCTGCGAGGACGGCACGCTCGAAAACGAATTCAGCGGCAACCTTGTCGAGATCTGTCCTACCGGCGTGTTCACCGACAAGACCCAGAAGAAGCACTACACAAGAAGCTGGGACCTTCAGACCGCGCCGTCGGTCTGCGTCCATTGCGGGATCGGGTGCAACACCATCCCCGGTGATCGGTACGGCGAGCTCCGGCGCATTCGGAGCCGATTCAACAGAGAGGTGAACGGCTATTTCCTCTGTGACCGGGGACGATTCGGGTACGAGTTCGTCAACGGCAACCGGAGAATCCGTAAGCCGCTCTTGAGACGAGAGTCGTGTAATCAGGAGAGTCCCCGTGACCTCGTGGAGCGGGACACCGCGCTCAGGTGCGCGGCAACCACTCTCAACAACGCCCACGGAATCATCGGAATCGGATCCCCGCGAGCCCCCCTCGAAGCCAATTTCCTCCTGCGGAAGCTCGTCGGGCCGGAGAATTTCTATCTGGGCGTCTCAGATACGGATTTTCGCCTCGTGTCCCTCGTCCTCGATATTCTTCGAAATGGCCCCGCTCGGGCCGCGACGCTCCACGACTTGGAAAACGCAGACGCTGCGCTCATTCTGGGCGAAGACGTGACAAACACCGCTCCCATGATGGCCCTGGCGCTCCGGCAGTCCGTTCTTCGCAAAACCGAAAAACAGGCAGATGCCCTCGCCGCGCCCCGCTGGAGCGACGCCGCGGTCAGGCGTCTGGCCAAGGAATGCACAGGACCATTCTTCATCGCCACCCCCACGGCAACGAAGCTTGACGACGTTGCGACCGAGCGGCTCTGCGGGGCGCCACCGTCGTTGGCTCGCCTCGGATTTGCCGTGGCCCATCTGCTGGACCCTCAAGCCCCTGACCCTGACGGATTGCCCGCGGAACTGCTTGTTGTTGCCCGCAGAATAGCGGAGGAATTGAAGAGTGCTGAGCGACCCGTGATCGTCTCGGGAACCGGACTCAACGAGGAGGCTCTCGTTCAGGCTGCGGCCAATGTTGCGTCGGCCCTGGGTAAGGCGGGTCGGGAAGCGCTCCTGGCGTTCGCGGTTCCTGAATGCAATAGCATGGGGCTTGCCATGCTCGGCGGCGGAAGGCTCTCCGAGGCCTTCGACCAGGTCCGGGCAGGGAAAGCCGACACGGCGATCATCCTGGAAAACGACCTGTATCGTCGCTCGGACAAAGAAGCCGTGACCACGTTCCTACAATCGTGCAAGAGTTGTATCGTCGTGGACCACGTTCTGACTGATACGGCAATGCGCGCGGATCTGGTTTTGCCTGCCGGAACCTTTGCCGACTCCGACGGCACCCTTGTGAGCAACGAGGGCCGAGGGCAGCGGTTCTTTCAAGTAATCGGCCCGAAGAGGGAGGTACAGGAAAGCTGGCGATGGATCCGTGACCTCATGGTCGCAATGGGGCGACAGGAGAACGCCGGCTGGCAGGCTCTTGACGACGTGGTGTCTTCCATTGCAGCCGAGCTCCCCGCGTTCGCGGGATTGACCGAAATCGCTCCCCCGGCCGCGTTCAGGGCCACGGGGATGAAGATACCCCGTCAGACGGGTCGGTTCAGCGGCCGCACCGCGATGCGGGCGGATGTTCGAATCCACGAGACCAAACCACCCGACGATCCGGACTCCTCCCTGAGCTTTTCCATGGAAGGATATGGGGGACATCCGCCTCCTGCGCTCGCACCCCGCTTCTGGGCGCCCGGTTGGAACTCGGTCCAGGCAATCAACAAGTTCCAGATCGAGGTGAACGGGCCATTGCGGGGCGGCGATCCGGGTCGGCGTCTCATTGAGCCCCCGGCTGATGCAAGCCCCACGTACTTCGACAAAATTCCGGAGACGTTCGTGCCTCGACCGGGCGAGTGGTTCGTCGTGCCGTTGCAGCACATCTTCGGGTCCGAAGAGCTCAGCGTTCTCTCGCCCGCAGTGGCGGCGAGGGCTCCAGGCCCGTATTTGGCGCTCAGCCCCACGGATTGCGAGGCCATTGGCGTCACCGGCGGAGACGAAGTAGACTTGGTCACAACCAACGGAGCCCACGTCTTGAGAGTGAAGATCGAGCCGGCGATGCCCTGCGGAGTCGCGGGTTTTCCCGTAGGTTTGCCGGGAAGTCCATGGATCGAGTTGCCGACGTGGAGTATGATCACGAAGAGGGCTTCATTGTTCGTTGAGCCGGATACCGGCATATAGGATGATATGAGAGCCGATATAGACGAGATCACCCGGCAGTTGATTGTCATCATTGGCGTGCTGATTGGGGCGATCGGCATAGCCGCGGGCCTCATCTGGCTGGAACGCCGCCTGCTGGGGCTTTGGCAGGATCGGTACGGGCCGAACCGGGCGGGTCCTTTCGGGCTGCTGCAGGTTGTCGCGGACATGATCAAAATTTTCACCAAGGAAGACTGGATTCCCGCGTTTGCGGACAAACCGGTCTTCGTCATAGCACCGACCGTGATCATGGGGACGGTGCTGCTCTCTTTTGCCGTCATTCCCGTTGCTCCGGGGATTTCCGTCGTGAATCTCAATATCGGGCTGCTCTTTGTCCTGGCCATGTCTTCGCTGGGGGTCTACAGCCTGACGCTGGCAGGATGGGCTTCGGACAACAAATATTCCCTGTTGGGCGCTCTGCGGGCGACGGCGCAGATGCTTAGCTACGAAGTGTTCATGGGCCTGTCGCTTATGGGGGTGGTGATACTTGCGGGCTCGTTCAATCTCCACGACATTGTCGAGGCCCAGCGCGGCATGTGGTTCTGCGTTCCCCAGTTCGTGGGGCTCGTGATATTCCTTATTGCAGGATTTGCAGAGACCCATCGGCTCCCCTTCGATCTGCCGGAAGCCGAGAATGAGCTGGTGGCCGGGTACCACACCGAGTACTCGGGCATGAAGTTCGGGATGTTCTTCGTAGGAGAGTACGCGGGGATCACGCTCATATCCGCGTTGACCGTGACGCTCTTCTTCGGCGGATGGTTAGGCCCGGTGCTGCCGCCGGTCCTCTGGTTCTTGATCAAGACCTTCTTGTTCATTTGCCTCTTCATTCTGGTGCGTGCCTCTCTTCCCAGGCTCCGGTACGATCAACTGATGGCCCTGGGCTGGAAAGTGATGCTGCCGCTCTCTCTGGTGAACTTGCTGGCAACCGGTGGGATCGTGCTGGCGCGGGAGTCTCTATGAAGATGCTCCGGGGAGGGACTTTTTGCAGAAAGTCCCTCCCCGGTCCCCTCTTCAAAAACTCCAAATATATTGGCAGCTCCCGTGGGTCGCCGCAGGGTGCCTGCCAACGCGGACAAGGGTGCGAGGGCAGCCTCTTATTGTTCGTTCCGCCTGATATGAGTTTGAAGGTTTGTGTGACAGATTGCGGAGTCGTTATGTTCAGTCTGCTCAACGTAATTTGGAATGTCCTGAAGCACTCCTTTCGGAAGCGTGCCACCATTCAGTATCCGGAAGAGCGCCCCTATCTGCCGCCCAGATGGCGCGGCAGGATCGTTCTTTCACGCGACCCCGGCGGCGAGGAGCGCTGCGTGGCATGTTATCTGTGCGCAGCGGCATGTCCCGTGGACTGCATTTCGTTGCAGGCCACCGAAGACCGACATGGTCGGCGGTATCCCGAGTTCTTTCGCATCAATTTCTCGCGGTGCATTTTCTGCGGCTTTTGCGAGGAAGCCTGCCCAACATACGCCATTCAACTCACACCTGATTTTGAGATGTGTGAGTATGACCGACGCAACCTGGTATACGAAAAAGAAGATCTGCTGATAAACGGGCCGGGGAAATACCCTGACTACGATTTCTGGAAAGTGGCCGGAGTGGCCATTCGGGGAAAAGGCAAAGGGGAGGCGGAAAACGAGCAACCGCCCGTGGATGTTCACACCCTGCTTCCGTAAGAGCGGCTGGTGGGGAAAAGACGAGCGCGGGGGGAGACCTTTTTGGAAAAAGGTCCTCCCCCCGCACCCCCCTTCCAAAAACTTTAACATATTGGCGACTCCCTTCGGTCGCCGCTTGGTGCTTGCCAATTCGAGCGTTGGGGGTAGGTCACCACATGACCGTCGTTTTCTACTTATCTTCATTGATCGCTATCCTGGCGACCGTGATGGTGGTCACCCGGACCAACGTGGTGCACGCGTTGCTCTATCTGATCCTGTCACTCCTGTCAGTGGCTCTGATCTTCTTCGTCCTCGGCGCTCCTTTCGTGGCCGCGCTGGAAGTCGTCATCTATGCGGGCGCGATTATGGTGCTTTTCCTGTTCGGGATCATGATGCTGGGACTGGGCCCACGGTCGAGTCAACAGGAGACCGTGTGGTTCACGCCCCGATTTTGGGCCGTGCCCTCGGTCCTCGCCGCGGTGCTCCTCGGCGAGCTCGTCTATGTCCTGGTCATCGGCGGAACACGGGTGAGCGGGGCTGCGGTTGTCGATCCCCATCAGGTGAGCCTCACCCTGTTCGGGCCATACATCCTGGGAGTCGAGCTCGCGTCCACCCTGCTGCTTGCCGGAGTCGTGGCAGCCTATCACCTCGGCCGGCGGACCGAAACTCCGAGATCCACAGAAAGGGGGCTAACGTGACCGCTTCCGTTCCTCTGGAGCACGGGTTGCTCGTGGCAGCCGCACTCTTCGCCCTCGGCCTCGTCGGGCTCCTCTCCCGTCGCAATATCATTTTCATGCTCATGAGCATCGAGGTCATGCTCAATGCCGCGGGCCTGGCCTTTGTGGTTGCAGGGTCTCGATGGGGACAGGCCGACGGTCAAGTGATGTTCATTTTCATCCTCACGATGGCCGCCGCGGAAGTGGCCGTGGGATTGGCCCTGGCGCTCCAGTTTTATCGCACGTTCAGAACGGTGGACGTGGACGCGGCGAACCGAATGCGAGGCTGACATGCTCGATATGTTGTGGCTGATCCCCGCTCTGCCGTATGCCGGATTCCTGGCGCTCATTCTTGTGGGCGGTCGTCTGGCCCGCAGGATCACGGCAGTGATTGCCGTGGGGTCGGTCGGCCTCGCAGCCGTGCTGTCGATAGCCACAGCGGTTCGATTCATCTCTTCGCCTCCTGCCGGAAATGTTTCACACCAGACCCTCTGGAATTGGATCGAGATCGGAAGCTTCCAGCCGTCGTTCGGCTTCTACCTGGACTCCCTGTCCATGGTCTTTGTCCTTGTCATTACGATCGTGGGCTTCCTGATCCACCTCTATTCCGTCGAGTACATGATCGAAGACGATGCGTACAGCCGCTTCTTCGCGTATATGAATCTTTTTGTGGGCTCCATGCTCCTGTTGGTGCTCGCGGACAATCTCCTCGCGCTCTACCTGGGCTGGGAAGGTGTCGGCATCTGCAGCTACCTCCTCATAGGGTTCTGGTACCGAGACCCTGCCAACGGCAGAGCAGCAATCAAGGCGTTCGTTACGACCCGTTTCGGGGACACGCTCCTGGCGACCGGCCTGTTCGTCCTCTTCACGAGCCTGGGAACCCTGGACATCCAGAGCCTGTTGCTGCGGGCCACTCAGGAATGGCCATCAGGATCGACTCTGGCCGTGGCCGCAGCGGCGCTGCTGCTTGGCGGAGCCGTGGGCAAGTCCGCGCAGCTTCCGCTCCAGACGTGGTTGCCCGACGCGATGGCCGGCCCGACACCGGTGAGCGCGCTGATCCACGCGGCAACCATGGTGACCGCAGGCGTGTACCTCATAGCCCGGATGAACGTCCTCTATACCCTCGCGCCGGCCGTGCAAACCGCGGTCGCTGTGATCGGCGTCCTGACGTTGCTCATCGCGGGGTTCAGCGCTCTCACGGAGTCCGATATCAAGCGCGTGTTGGCCTATTCCACTATCAGCCAGATCGGTTACCTGTTCCTGGCACTGGGAGTCGGCGCGTGGAACGCCGCGATCTTTCATTTCCTGACGCACGCCTGTTTCAAGGCCCTCCTCTTCCTGGGGGCCGGCGCAATCATGGTATGCGTGCACGAAGAGCGGAACATGTTTCGACTGGGCGGGCTTCGCACGCGGTTGCCCCTCGTTTTCTGGACTTTCTTGGCTGGAGCGGCTTCCCTTGCCGCCCTGCCCTTTGTGACCGCCGGTTTCTACAGCAAGGACCCGATCCTGCTGGCTGCCTGGTCCGCGGAACAGGGCGGCTCGTTGCTCTGGCTGGGCGGGCTGGCCGGAGCGTTTCTGACGTCCGTGTATACCTTTCGGATGGTGTTCTTGACCTTCTTCGGTGAAGCGAAGCAGGAACCGGCGCGCCGGGCCGGCTTTTTCATCAAGGTTCCGCTGATCATCCTCGCGCTGCTCTCGGTCGTGGTCGGTTTTATCGAGGTGCCCAAGTACCTGGGAGACGTGGAGCTCATTTCACAATTCTTGAGCACCTCGCTGCCTGGCATCGATCATGCGCGTACGTCCACCGACGTGGAGCCGATTCTGGACACGATTGCGGCGATAGTGTGCCTGGCCGGTGTGTACCTCGCTTATGTTCTCTTCGTTCAGCGACACCAGTATGCGGAAAGACTGTCGAAGAGCTACGTGGGCGCCGCGCTTCACGGTTTCTGGCTCGCGGGCTGGGGATTCGACCGGCTCTACGATCATCTGTTCGTGAGGCCCTTTGTCTGGATGGCGCGCACCAATCAGGCGGACTTCCTCGATTCAATCTACCGCGGCATTGCCGAGCTCAGCCGGCTCTTTCATGAGATTTTCAGCGAACTTCAGACCGGCAACGTCCGACGGTACGCCATGGGGGTGGCTCTCGGAGCAATCGTCGGAATAGCAATCATGGTGTTGGCAATCGTTCATCGGCCTTGAGGCCTCTCGACATCGGTTGAACGGTTCATGGTACCCGCATGACACTCGTATGGCTCATCCTGATTCCTCTGCTTGGGGGCCTGGTGGCCTGGGCCGCGGCCCGGTGGGGCTCATCATGGCCGCGTTGGATTTCTCTGGCCGCGCTGGGCCTCGATCTCGTGGTGGCCCTACAGGTCTGGTTTATGGGTGGCCCGCTCGCGAAGGGCGATCCGTGGCTCATCGATTTCGCAGCTCCGTGGATTCCGTCGCTCGGCATCTCGGTCCATCTGGCCGTGGACGGGCTGAGCCTCATCATGGTTCTGCTCGCCCTCTTCATGGGCATCATCGCTGTGGCCTGTTCCTGGAGCGAGATCCAAGAGAGGATCGGCTTCTTCCACTTCAACGTCATGGTGGTGCTCGCAGGCATCATCGGCGTCTTTCTCTCCCTCGACCTCATCCTGTTCTATTTCTTCTGGGAAGTGATGCTCGTCCCCACCTATTTCCTCATCGGGATTTGGGGCCACGAGAATCGGATCTATTCCGCGATCAAGTTTTTTATCTTCACCCAGGCCGGCGGCCTGCTGATGCTTTTCTCCATTCTCGGCTTCTATTTCATTCATGGGGCGCATTCAGGCATTTACAGCTTCGATTATTTCCACCTTATGGGAACTCCCATGGAGCCGAGGGTGGCCATGCTGTTGATGCTGGGGTTCTTCGCGGCCTTCGCGGTGAAGCTCCCGGTCGTGCCGTTGCACACGTGGCTGCCGGACGCACACACGGACGCGCCGACTGCGGGCAGCGTGATTCTGGCAGGCCTGCTGCTGAAGACCGGCGCGTACGGCATGCTCCGTTTCGTCTTGCCCCTCTTTCCGACCGCGGTTGAGAACCTGGCGCCCATCGGCATGGCGCTCGCGGAAATCGGTATCCTCTACGGAGCCATCCTCGCCTTCGCGCAGACGGACCTGAAGCGCCTCGTGGCCTATACCAGCGTGAGTCACATGGGTTTCGTGCTCCTCGGAATTCTCGACCGGAATGAGCTCGCTCTGCAAGGAGCTGTCATTCAGATGGTCTGCCACGGGCTGAGCACCGGAGCGCTCTTCGTTCTCGCTGGTGGCCTCCAGGAGCGATTGCATACCCGTGACATGAATCGGATGGGGGGCCTCTGGTCAACCATGCCGAGAATGGGCGGCATGGCTTTGGCGTTTGCCCTCGCCTCGCTGGGTCTGCCGGGACTCGGGAATTTCGTCGGCGAGATTCTCGTGCTTGTGGGAACCTTTCAAGTCAGTGCCGCCATGACCATTCCGGCGGTGGAAGGATTGGTTCTCGCGGCTGTCTATTCCCTGGCGATGATGCAGCGCGTCTTCTTCGGTGAAAACACGAGGGGGTGGAAGCTCCCGGATCTCTCGATGCGCGAGACCGTGGTGCTGGGAACCATGATGGCGGGGCTCGTCCTGTTGGGGCTCTACCCTCAGCCCGTGCTCAACATGGCCCGGCCCGCGCTCGTGCATTTGAATAGGTCCGCGGCAACGCCTGTCTCATTCCATACAGCGCCGGCGACGATCCATTCTCGCGGACCAATGAAAATCGGCCTTCATTCCCGCTCCTCCGCCGATCCGACGGACGACGGGTCTTTCCGAGCGGATACCGACCGATGACCTCTGCCGATGTACGCGCTCTGTTGCCGTTGATCGTGCTGACCTCAGCACCGGTGCTGGTCATGCTCGTGGTGGCCTTCACGCGTAATCACCGGCTGACATGCGGTTTGACCGTCGCCGGCCTGATCGTGGCCGCGGCTTCGATGGGACCCGCCATGGGGCTCGCGCCCAGGGAGGTGACGCCTCTTTTCGTGGTGGACGGGTTCGGTCTCGTTTATCTCGGGCTGATTCTCGCGGCCGCTCTTGCGGTGACACTCCTTGCGTACGGGTACCTGGAAGGCCGAAAAGAGCAGCCGGAGGAGTTTTACCTTCTCGTTCTCCTGGCCACGCTGGGAGCCGCAGTGCTAGTGATTGCCCGGCATTTTGCCTCGTTCCTTCTCGGCCTGGAAATCCTCAGTGTCAGCCTGTACGGGCTCATTGCGTACGATCGCACAGCCCGGCGATGCGTTGAAGCAGGCCTGAAGTACCTGGTCCTTGCCGCGGCTTCGGACGCGTTTCTGCTCTTCGGAATGGCCTTGATCTACGCGGAAACCGGATCCCTGGCGTTTTCTCCGACGCCGGCCCCGGAGATGGGACGCGCGATCGGCGTCCTATACGGAACCGGCCTGGCCATGATGATCACGGGTATCGGATTCAAGCTTGCGGTCGTTCCGTTCCACCTGTGGACGCCGGACGTGTACCAGGGTGCTCCCGCGCCGGTGACCGCGTTCGTGGCAACGGTCAGCAAGGGAGCGATGTTTGCCCTCATGTTCCGATATCTGGGGCCGATGAGCGGGGTGACCGGGGCGCCGTTGTTTGCGGTGTTGTCCATCATAGCCATCGCATCCATGTTCGTCGGCAATTTGACCGCGCTCCTCCAAAACAACGTAAAGCGAATCCTGGCCTATTCCTCCATTGCTCATCTCGGCTATCTTCTCGTCGCATTTCTGGCAAGCCGGCCCACGTCCACGAGAGCGGTCACGTTCTATCTGGTTGCTTACTTTGTCACGACCCTGGGCGCGTTCGGGATCGTTACCATCCTGTCGACCGCAGAGAGGGACGCGGACTCCCTCGACGATTATCGGGGGCTTTTTTGGCGGAGGCCGTGGTTGGCGGGCACGTTCACGGCCATGCTGCTATCCCTTGCGGGAATTCCGCTGACCGCGGGGTTCATCGGCAAGTTCTTCGTTATGACCGCGGGAGTTGGATCCGCGCTCTGGTTACTCGTCACATGTCTGGTGGTGAACAGCGTGATCGGGATTTTTTATTACACGCGAGTTCTGGTGGCCATGTTCTCGTCCCCACCCGAAGGAGCGGTCGTAAGCGCGGCCATGCCCCATTCATTACCCGGTCGGGTGGTGCTGGCCGTCTTGCTGGGGCTGCTCTTCTGGCTTGGCGTCTATCCGAATGTCTTCCTCTTCGTCATAGAAGCCGCGGTGGCTGCCTAGAGGGCGATGCTGCTGAATTAGTGCCCTGACGCACAAATTCGGTGACGTATTCCGAGTTCGTCACCCCGGCGAAAGCCGGGGTCCAGTGCTGTCAAGCTGGAGAGAACTGGAGCGCTCTCCACTGCTCCCGGCCATCCAGGACTGGATTCCGACTTTCGTCGGAATGACGGAGAGTTCGGCTCGGTTCTGGTCTTCCGGCCGAGTCGCAAGACCTCTCGGGCGACGACACGGAGTAATAGGGTTGTCCTTAAATCGACAGCATTGGGGCTTGAGGGGAGCCTATTGTTCTCCGTCCATCCGGTTTCTAGAACCCGAAGCCAACTCCGACTGAGTACCCGGACACGACGTAGAACCACTCGTTGTTAAGCGGCTGATTATCTTCCACGTACTGAACGACCCGATTGAAGATCCCCGCGCTGAGCACGAAATTCGGGTACACTTCCCAGCTTGCCGCGAGGCGCGCGGATGAGAGGAATCCCCGGGTAATGAGGTGGGTTCCTTCCGTCTCGAAGCCGATATCCAGCCCGTACGGAAAAAGCAGCCGACCCTCGAGGCCCAGAACGGGGTACACGCCGTCGAGGCTGCGCGTATTTGAGATCGTACCTTCCTCCTTTGTCTCGCCGTTCAGGGTGGTAATGGATCTCAGATAATGAGCGCCCAATCGAGGCGCAATCCACCATGAGGCCCCTCCGAAGAGCTTGTAACCGTAATTCAGCCTCATCCAGTTCAGGTCGATGCGGCTTTCCACCAGGGTTCCCGCGGGGTAGGTCCGGTTATGGAATTTGAGCTCTCTCGGCACTTGCTTGAGCCCGGTGGGCGTGAACATGAGGTTGTCGAACTTGAGGAGGTGATTTTCAAGAATGGTGGCTTCCAGCGAAGCCAAAGAGCCTTCGCCCTGGGTGATCCCCAGGTCTGAGGAGAGGTCGAGTTTGATGCCCGAATCCAGCCGCCCGCCTGCGGGAATGAGTGTTTCACCGGTGATCCACAGTGTGCCCCAATCCATCCCCATGAGAAAGCGCGCGGCCGACGTCAACCTGAACGGCTCCTGGGCCCACACGGATCGCACGGGAATTCCCGCGACACATGCCGCCACCACGAGCCCCAGAGCGATCGTTCGGCGGAAATTCATGGAGATTTGGCTCCCTTCATAGCCGAGATCGGCCGCGACGGGTTATAGAGCAGTTGCCAAAAGTAATGTCGGATTGGAGGGCAGCCAGCCTGGGGCAATCCCTCACTTCGTACAGCGCAAGCCGTTAAACCTTGGTTTGGGAGTCCCCCCGGCCGGCTTCGTGAAACGCTCGGAAGATTTGGCGGATAGTCTATAATGTTCCGCATGACGGGGCAACAAAGAAATGGAAACCTCTACCAACCCCATGCCTGATACTGGGCATGGAAGTAGGTATGAGGTCCAAGCGGGCAGCACGCGGCTGAGGAAACCCGCGTACAGAGAGAGGCCGGAGCACTCAAGCCTTGTGCTCCGGCCTCTCTCCAACTTCGATCGGATGGTGCGTCTGGAGGTTACGTCAACTCTGCGTCGGTAAAGTTCAGTCGCAAGCTACACTTGTTTCACGCGGCCACAACATCGTCCTCAATGGGCCACCGTCCCTGGTTCAGCCACCGTACCAGCGACGCATCGATGGCGTCCTCGAAAACATCGCAGCGCGCCGCTATCTCCTTAAAGGACAGACCCTGCTTCAGCATGTTGTGAATGTTTTCCGGTGTCATTCGGACTCTCGCTCCGTCCATCTTTAGCATAAGTCACCCCTTCTCGGCGTCTTCCTATACATAAGATCTCTTTCACCGGCGAAGGTTCCACGTTCATGGAAAAAATTTCTCCCACTCGCCAAATTCCCTTCACCCCTTGATCCGTGCGTTGTGAAGAGATACGCATATCACGCCTTTGTACAACCGGTCGTCAACGGATGTCAAGAAATTTAAATGGAGCAGCTATCCTTTTGTAATCTCGGCTGATTCTCCCTGTTCTGCCGAACGGTTACCTCCAGGACGCTATCGGGCCTTCATTGCTTGAACTGGAACGACGGCTCCATGGCCAGGGATTGGTCCGGAAAGACAGTTTGCTGCATTTCCGGAAAGACGATCCGCAGTACCTCGTCCATATGCTCGACGGTTATGATTTGCAGACCCTTGCGGATCCGCGACGGAACCTCCTTGAGATCTTTCTCGTTCTCCTTGGGGACGATCACCCGGGAAATGAGACCCCGTTTGGCAGCGAGCAGTTTTTCCTTCAATCCCCCGATCGGCAGAACCCTTCCTCTCAGCGTGATTTCGCCGGTCATGGCTAAATCGTTGGGGAACGGTTTCTTTGTAAGCGCGGAGATGATCGCCGCGGTCATGGTAATACCTGCAGAAGGACCGTCCTTGGGAGTGGCCCCTTCCGGGACATGGATATGGATGTCGACCTTGTTGTAGAAGTCGGCCTTGAGCCCGAGGCCCCAGGCGCGGGATCGCACGTAGCTCATCGACGCATGCGCGGACTCCTGCATGACCTCACCGAGTTTCCCCGTCACGGTCAACTTGCCCGAGCCCGGCATGAGAGCCACTTCCACGATCAGCAATTCGCCGCCGACTTCCGTCCACGCCAGCCCTGTTGAAATGCCGACTTTCTCCACTTCCTCGCGGATGCCGTGCCGGAACTTGGTAACCCCAAGAAAGCGGCTCACCTGCGACGGCGGTATCTCCAGGCGCCCTTCGGCGCCGCCGGTCACCACCTGACGCACCACCTTGCGGCAAATTTTCGAGATTTGACGCTCCAGCTCACGAACCCCAGCTTCTCTTGTGTATCGACGAATGATGCGCAAAAGGCCCTTGCGCGGGAAAAGGATCTGTTCCTCGGTGAGGCCGTTGGCCGTCACCTGTTTCGGGACAAGGAAGCGTTCGGCAATGCGGAGCTTCTCCAACTCCGTGTAGCCGGGGAGCCGGATAATCTCCATGCGGTCCTGGAGCGGAGCGGGAATCCCGTGCAGATAGTTGGCAGTCGTGATGAACATGACCTTGGACAGGTCGTAGTCCACGTCGAGGTAGTGGTCGTTAAAGGTGTGATTCTGCTCCGGATCGAGAACCTCGAGGAGAGCGGCCGAGGGATCTCCCCTGAAGTCCATGCTCATCTTGTCCACCTCGTCCAGGAGCATCACCGGATTGATGGTGGAGACCTTCTTCATACTCTGGATGATCTTCCCGGGGAGCGCTCCGATGTAGGTCCGCCGATGGCCCCTGATTTCAGCCTCGTCCCGGACACCGCCCAACGATATGCGGACAAATTCCCGCCCGGTTGCCCTGGAAACAGACTTGGCCAGGGACGTCTTCCCCACTCCCGGAGGTCCCACCAGACACAGAATGGGCCCCCTCGCATTTCCTACAAGCTTTTGCACCGAGAGGTACTCGATGATCCGCTCCTTGACCTCTCGAAGCCCGTAATGGTCTTCGTCGAGTATCTTCTGAGCTTCTTCGATGTCCAGATCGGATTCGGACATGTTCGACCAGGGGAGCACGAGAAACCAGTCAATGTAGTTGCGCACCACGGTGGCTTCCGCGGACATGGGCGACATCATCTTGAGCTTACGGACCTCTTTGCGGAGTTTCGCCTCGGCTTCGGGAGGCAGGCTCTTTTTGGAAATCTGGTCCTCCAACTCCGCTATCTCGTTCTTGAAGTCGTCCTTTTCGCCCATCTCCTTCTGAATGGCGCGCATCTGCTCGTTGAGGTAATACTCCTTCTGGCTCTTTTCCATCTGTTTCTTGACGCGTTCTCGGATCTTCTTCTCGATCTCCGAGATCTCGATTTCACTCTGCATGAGCTCAAGGAGTTTTTCGATTCGTTCGCGCACGCCGACCCGCTCGAGGAGATCCTGTTTGTCTTCCAGTTTGAGGGCCAGTTGTCCTGCGATGGTGTCTGCCAGCCGCGACGGGTCGGTCATGGAACGCACCGCTGCCACAAATTCCTGAGGGATCTTTTTATTGAGGGTCAGATAGTTCTCGAAGACCGACTTGAGACCTCGCACGAGGGCCTGGATCTCGATCTCGCGCTCACGAATCTCGTCGCCTCTGAGCTCCAGTTCCACCCGGAAGAACTGATCATTTTCCACGAACCGGCGAATGACGGCCCTCCGGCGCCCTTCAACGAATACCTTGATTGTATTGTCGGGGAGCTTAAGCATCTGGATTATCTGGCCGACGGTTCCGACATGAAAAATGTCGTCCTCCAGGGGATTGGTCTTCTGAGCGTCCTTCTGGGAAGCCAGGAAGATCATCTTGTCCGCTTTCATGGCGGTTTCCAGGGCCTTGATAGAACGCTCCCGCCCTACGAACAGCGGAATAACCATATGAGGAAAGACGACAATATCGCGCAACGGCAACAGGGGTAACAACTGCGTCGGGACTGAAGGAGGGTTGTCCTTCTTCGTGAAAAACATCTTGTGAATTCCTCGCTATAAGATGGTCGGAAGCCGGGACCGGTCCGCGTGACGATAAAATCGGCCGCGGTCTCCGAATCAACGGAACGTACGAATCGGTGTCAGCAAATAGTTCGCAGGGCTGGCGATCCGGCCTGTCCCACCAGGCCGACGAGCGGAACTGAGGTTCTGTATCGGAGTGTGGCCGAGTTTTCCCCCGTGTTCGGCTGCCTGGGACGAGACCCGGCCGGTAACGCGACCTGTCGTGCCGCTCCCGGGAGCGGAAGCCTCGCCGGCTGGAACGAAGCCATGAGCTCGTCCGGCCCGGAAACCGGACCGGACGAGCTCATCGGATCATGAGGCCGATTCGGCCTCCTTTTCAAAAACGAGAATGCACTGTTCCTTGCTGCGGATCACTTCCTCGTTGACAATGACTTCCTGCAAGTTCTTGAATTCGGGCAATTCATACATGATGTCGAGCATGGTGTGCTCGAGAATGGAGCGCAATCCCCGCGCGCCCGTCTTGCGGGCCAGCGCGGAACTGGCCACCGCCCGGAGGGCCTCGTCGGTGAACCGCAGTTTGACGTGCTCAAAACCGAAAAGCTTTTTGTACTGCTTCACAAGAGCATTCTTGGGCTCGAGGAGAATGCGGACGAGCGCTTCCTCATCGAGCTCTTGCAGGTTCGCCACGACGGGAAGCCTGCCGACGAATTCCGGGATCAAACCGTAATGAATCAGGTCTTCGGGCTGCACGTGCTCGAGGACGTCAGCGATGTTCTGGTCTTTGGCGCTGCCGATTTGAGCATTGAAGCCCATGGACTTCATATTCATCCGCTGTTGAACGACCCGTTCCAGACCAACGAACGCCCCTCCACAGATGAACAGGATGTTCGTCGTGTCCACTTGGAGGAACTCCTGCTGCGGATGCTTACGACCACCTTTAGGGGGCACGTTGGCCATGGTCCCCTCGACGATCTTCAGAAGGGCCTGCTGAACTCCCTCACCGGAAACGTCCCGCGTGATGCTGGGGTTTTCGGTCTTTCGGGAGATCTTATCGATTTCATCGATATAGACGATTCCTCTGCACGCCCGCGAGATGTCGTAGTCCGCATTCTGGAGAAGCATGAGGATGATGTTTTCCACGTCCTCGCCCACGTAACCCGCTTCCGTGAGGGTCGTGGCGTCGGCGATGGCAAACGGCACGTTGAGTATCCTGGCGAGCGTTTGAGCCAGCAGCGTCTTACCCGAGCCCGTCGGCCCGATAAGCAGAATGTTGCTCTTTTGCAGCTCAACGCCATCGAGATCCGGTTTGGATTCGATGCGTTTGTAATGGTTGTGAACGGCCACGGAGAGAATCTTCTTGGCTATCTCCTGACCGATCACATATTCATCGAGCAACTTCTTGATCTCCGAAGGCTTGGGCACCTTGGACCGAGCTCGGCCGAGCTCTTCTTTCTCGTACTCCTCAGCTATTATTTCATTGCACAGTTCAATGCACTCGTCACAAATGTACACCGTCGGTCCGGCGATCAATTTCCGGACCTCGTCCTGGCTCTTGCCGCAAAAGGAACAATATAAGGAAGAAAAATTGCCCTTTCTGCCCGCCATAAAATCCTCCTTGCGCTTCGGTCCTTGCAGGCAGACCGCTGTGATCCGTTGAGGGTCGGTGCGAAAAAACTACCGACCGGTTTTCGGTTGCCCGAGCTCCGGTGAAATCTCACGGCGAGAGATCACCTGGTCCACTATCCCGTACTGAACGGCCTCGGCTCCCCCCATAAAATAGTCCCGTTCCGTGTCCGTCTCGATTCGCTCTCGGGACTGGCCCGTGTGATTCACGAGGATTTCGTTCAGCTCGCTCCGTAGGCGCAAAATCTCCCTGGCATGGATCTCGATGTCGGTCGCCTGCCCTTGAAAACCGCCCATGGGCTGATGGATCAAAATTCTCGCGTGGGGGAGAGCATAGCGCTTTCCCGGAGTCCCGGCGGCCAGCAGCAGGGCGCCCATGCTGGCGGCCTGCCCGATACAAATGGTTTGGATATCGGGCTTAATGTACTGCATGGTATCGTAGATGGCCAGACCGGACGTAACCATGCCGCCCGGCGAGTTGATATAGAAGTTGATATCCTTTTCCGGCTCTTCGCTCTCAAGGAACAGGAGTTGGGCGATGACCAGATTCGCCACGGTGTCGTCGATTCCCGTGCCCAGGAATATAATCCGCTCCCTGAGCAGCCTCGAATATATGTCATAGGAGCGTTCGCCCCGACTCGTCTGTTCTACAACGATGGGTACCAGCATTCTTTCTACTCTTTCTCCGTTTCGGTCTCCGAAGCCTCACCTGCCGACGCCGCTTCTTCTTCCGTGATCTCGGCGTGATCGATGATCAGTTTGTACGCTTTCTCGTGAGCGAGAGCTTCTCGAAAGTCTTCATACATATTGCTACCTGAAAGCTGATCTTTCAAGTGGTCCTCCGAAACTCCCATCATCTCGGCTCTCTTTTGGATCTCGGCTCCGAGCTCCTCCTCGGAGACTTCGATCCCTTCTTGCTTGCCCACCGCAGCCAGAATGAGGAACGCCTTTACCGCTCGAGTCGCACTCGGGCGGAATCGGTCGCGTTGCGCTTGCGTGGGCTGCGGAATGCGCTTGGGATCGATGCCCTGCATGATCAGATTTTCCAATGACCGCCTCAATTCCCGGTCGATCTCGCGTTCGACCATCGAGTCGGGAACTTCGAACGGATTGCTCTCGATGACGCTCTCAACAATCTGTGACCTCAGATCGTTCTCGGTCGTCTCTTCGTAGAGACGCCGGATCTCGGTCCCGACGTTCTCCCGCAGATCGGCAAGCGTCTGGAACTCGCCGAGGTCTTTTGCAAAATCATCGTCGAGCTCGGGGAGGATGCGCTCCTTGGCATCCTTGATCGTCACGTCAAAGGTCGCTGTCTTGCCCGCCAGCTCTTTTCTCGGAAAATCCTCGGGAAGTTCCTTAGAGATCTGTTTGGACTCGTCCACCTTCATGCCGTAGAGCATTTCGTCAAAGTCGGGGAGGTAGAAGTTTCTTCCCAGCTCCATGTGGTAGTCTTCCACGGAGAGGGCCTTGACTGTCTCACCCTCGACCTGGGCCTCGACATCCACGACGAGATGATCCCCTTCGCCCACGCCTCGTCCTTCGGGTAGAGGACTGAGTCGAGCATGGCGTTCACGCAACCGCTGGATGCGCTCTTCGACCTGCTCATCGGTAACCGTGGTCACGCGCTTCGTAAGTTTGATCCCTCGATAATCCTTCGCTTCTATGGCGGGGGGGACCTCGATTTCCGCGGTGTACTTAAACGGTCTCCCCACTTCGATCGTTTCAGGATCGATCTTGATCACGTGTACGAGGTCGATCTTCTTTTCGTCCAAGGTCGGCTGAAAGGTGTCTTCGATGATCTTTCGAGAGACGTCCGCCTCGACCTGCGTTTTGAAATAGCTCCGCAAGATCTCAAGCGGAACCTTTCCTTTTCGAAACCCCTTTATTTGGGCCGTTTTCTTGAGATCCCGATACTGCTCGTCAACGACTTCCCGCACACGGTCCTCGGGTATCTCGAATATTATCTTCTTCTTCGTTTCACTGATTTCCTCGATCTGTACGTTCGTCATTGTTCCTCTTTCACGCCCGGGTATTTCGAGCCATTACCCGGTACCCTCTCTCCCCTCGGATATTCGTCTGAACGTGGCTCCGTCAGACGCCTTGGAGCATTTCATTCAACGAACCTATTATACGGCAAAGGCTGGGGAAAGGGAAGGGAGTGAATGTGGACCGGTCTGGCAGCGCTCATTTTTCTTGAACCCCTTTACCGGTTCTGGTACGGATTGTCGGACCCGATCCTGCTTTCCTTGCCGCGGCGCCGGCATGGGGAGGCACATCGCAGCCTTGGCCTTCCCCGGAGGCGAACGCCGGGACACGCCGCCGGATCTCTTGAGGAGCACATTGTTTTGAAGAATGGAGCTCAGACCCACCCTTTGGTGGTCAGCGTGGTAGTCCCCCTCTACAATGAGGAACGCAACGTTCCGATGTTCGCGGATCGCCTCGCCGCGGTCTTCAAGGGCCTCGATTGCGCATGGGAGCTCGTCTTCGCCCTGGACCCGAGCCCCGACCGCACGAGGGAAAAAATTCTCGAGCTCATCCGTGAGGGCCTGCCCATCCGACTGATCACGTTTTCCCGACGAATCGGCAAACCGCTTTCCCTTCTTGCGGGTTTGGACCACGCGCGCGGTGACGTCAGCGTGGTGATGGACGTAGACTTGCAGGATCCTCCCGAGCTCATCGAACAGATGCTGGAGAAATGGCGAGAAGGGTTCAAGGTGGTCATTGCGCGGCGAACCTCGCGGCAGGGCGAGCATTTCCTCTATCTGAAGGCTGCCGAGCTCTTCTACGTGATTCTCGAGCGGTTCGCTGAAGTGAAGGTTCCCAGGAATACCGGCGACTTCAGGTTGCTCGACGCTCGGGTGGTCCGGGAGGTCTGCCGATTCAGGGAACGGCACGGCTTCCTCAGGGGGATCACCGCAGCGGCAGGCTTTCCCACGACCATCGTCCCGTTTGACCGGGACCCCCGGCTCGAGGGCAGGACTCAGATTCCACTCCTCGGTGCCGTCAACATCGCTCTGGACGGAATTGTGCCGTTTTCGAGGACCCCGGTGCGCATGATCTTCCTGGCCGGCATTGCGCTCTTCTCAGCAGGAGCCTTGGGCGGTTTGGTGTGGCTCGTCACGTCGGTCCTGTCCGGTTTTTCGCCCCAGTGGCCAATAGTGCTCCTGACCGTGCTGGTCACCGTCCTTTCGGGCGTGACGCTCACCGCGCTGGGGACTATCGGTGAGTACCTCGTCAGGACTTACGAGGAAGCCCGCGACCGACCGCTCTACATCGTCGACGAAATCACGGAATCGGAAACGCTCTCGCGAAAGATCGTCGAGCAACCCGACCCTCGTACCTCAACGGAGATGCCATGAAGGCGCTCGTTACCGGAGGAGCCGGGTTCATCGGAAGCCATGTTGTGGACGAGCTGGTCCGCCGGCATGAGGAGGTCGTGGTCTATGACAATCTCTCCACGGGCTTTCGCCGGCATTTGAGCGATGCGATCGCAACCGGTCGCGCACGCCTCGTGGAGGGAGACATCCTCGACCTCGGACACTTGACGCGGGCGATGGAGGGAGCTTCAACGGTCTTCCACCTCGCGGCCAATGCGGACGTGAGGGGGGGCAAGGACAACACCGCGGTTGACCTGGAACAAAACATCGTCGGAACGCATCGGGTCCTGGAAGCCATGCGCGTCGTGGGGGCCTCGCTCATGGTGTTCACGAGCTCAGCCACGGTCTACGGAGAGCCCGGAGTCTTTCCCACGCCCGAGGGGTACGCTCCGCTGCAAACGTCTCTCTACGGGGCATCGAAGTTGGCTGCGGAAGCTATGGCTCAGGCCTACGGCGAGTACTTCGGTATCAGAAGCTACTGCTTTCGGTTCGTGTCCTGGATAGGGGAGCGCTACTCCCACGGAGTGGTCTACGACTTCATCAACAAACTCCGTGCCAATCCGGATGAGCTGGAGATTCTGGGAGACGGCAATCAGAGGAAATCCTACCTGCATGTGGAAGACGGCATTCGCGGCATCTTTCTGGGGTTGGAACGGCTCAATGACGTCAAGAACGTGCTGAACCTCGGACATGTGGAGTACCTGGGCGTCAAAGACGTGGCACGGATCGTCTGTGAGGAAATGGGGCTGAAAGAAGTCGTCTACCGCTTCACCGGCGGTACGCGCGGCTGGTTGGGGGACAGTCCCTTCGTTCACCTCGATATATCGAGAATGCGGCACATCGGATTCGATCCCCTGATTGGCATCGATGACGGAATCCGGCGCACAGCCCGATATCTGCTCAACAACCCGTGGCTTCTCGATTCACGGAGTTGACGAAGTGCTCTATTTTGTAAGTTCGGTCGCGGATTTCCGTCGCGCTGGGATTGCTTCGTCACGACGCTCCTCGCAATGACACTCTCGTAAGTTGTCATTGCGAGCGAAGCGAAGCAATCTCAGGGGACAAGATCCGTGACCGTATTTAGGAAACGCAGCGCTAAGGCCGTTTTCTCGGAAAAGAGCTCCGCGGCTTACTGGGTAGGCGCCAACTGCTGGACAAGGCTGGTGAACTGGGAAACGGTTGTGATGTATTGATCCATGAAGAGCCTGACGTCGCTGATGTAGGTTTTGGGAACGAACATGACGTCATAGGGCTTGACGAGAATTGCCGAGCTCATATCACCCACGTCGAGGATCTTTTTCAGATCCAACCTCCTCCCGATGGGTTTGCCGTAAATGTTCTTCGATATGAGGATCACGCTGGTCAGATCCGCGGTCAACACGTTGTGTCCTCCGGCCATTGCGAGTGCTTGCAACGCGGTAACCGGTTGACGTATTTCGAATGCGCCCGGCGCACCGACCTCCCCGAGAACGTAGAACTTCCGTGATTTGGCTTCCGAGAGCGATAGTGATACTACCACGTGTTCAAGAGGACCGTCGCGGTAGAGTCGATTGACGGTACTCTCCACCTCGCGGACCGTGTGTCCCGCGGCAAGGATCCGGTCGGTCAAGAGCGGAAGGTCGATCGCCCCGTCGGGGTTGACCAGGACGTTGTTCTGTTGGCCGCCCGTCAGCGTTGTGAGCGATTCTACGAGTCTTTTCACCTTCTGGTAGAAATTCGTCACGTGGACGGTGACCAGCTTGTAGTTCTTCAATTCACCTCTGGTCTCCGCTTTACTAAAGATGTTGGCCTCGAGGAACTTGTCCTCGATGCGCTTGGCCAATTGTGACGGAGTGAGCCCCGCGGCTCTGATTTCCCCGATGGCCTGAACCGTAATCATCCCATCCGGCCGAATGGTGACTTCTTCGTTGAGTTGCGGATCCAGAATAAACTTGATTTTGATTTGGTCGAGGGTGTCCAGCTTAAAGGAGCCCGGAGCCACGTTCCACTGGGTCTGGTAGAGAACTCGAAGCACATCATCCGGGCCGAGACGATAGTTCCGGCACACGACATCGAACGCCTCGGCCAAATCATAGACCTGGGGCGATTTCTGCGGTCCGGGGGACGGCCTGAACGGAGAAGGCATCAAAGCGATGCAGCCGGCCAGCGACGCAGTGCATAGCACCAGAGCTACGAACCCGAGTCGGAATGTACGCAGGTTACGTGAGTTCATGAAGCAACGACAGATGACAGCCCTTTCCAAATCTATGCTTAAATATAGCAGAATTGCAACAAAATGTAAAGACAAGCCTTCATCGCCGCTTCGGCGAGCCCTTGGATCTCAATCGAAATCCGCTCATGCCGCGCGGCGTGGCCTGATCGGTTTGGACGCTCAAGCTCCCCGGGCCGCCTGGAACGCCTCCCAAACGAGGCTCAGGCCGACGCGTCGTACAGGTTGTTTTCCTCTCTTTCAAGGGCCCGACTTTTTCGCAGTCTGATACATTGGATCGGGTCGGGACAGGAGTCAACATTTATTTTCGGATGACGGTCGAGGCCAGGCATCAACCCGCGAATCAGTGGATCGCACGTGTCATACCAATGCGCGGTCAAAGAAGTGACGATGGGCGAAGCCGGTCCTGGCGGGTCTCCGAAGCGGAGTCAGGCTCCGCCGTCCGTAGCGGTGGAGATCTGCCAGGACCGCAGTGAACTCGGCTCTCAGTGTCACTCGTATGAAAGCGCATTGGTATCAGGTGGGCCCTCAGCGTGCTATTTCAGGCCAATAGCCCGCCGTTTATGGAGCAGGGGAAGCGCGTGCTCATCACAAAACAGATTAGCCTCAAGCCGAAATGGCATGGAACAGCTCCCGCAAATGTCTGTCGATTTTTGTTCACCAGTCTGATAAAATATAAACATGCGGAAGAGTCGCACACTTGAGCATGGCGTTTTCTTGTTCCGAAGCGGAGCGTGCCGCCGCGGACGACTACCCGGCACGTTGAAGATCCTCTGCAATGCTCTCCAAGACACTTTTCACGGCCGCGGCAGAGTGCTGCGCCGGCTGCCACTCGCACGAAGAGCCCGAATCCTGGTAACCCTGGTGCTGGCCGTCGCTTTCGCGCTCGCAGCGGTCGAGTGGTCTGCGGCCCAGCAGCAGGATTGTGCTCGGTTCCAGCAGGAGCTCAAGCGAAAGAAATTGCTCCTGGCGGATTACTACAACGCACTGGAGAAGCTGGATTCCCGCGGAGATCGGGTCGTGGTTTCCGTTCTGACCCATAAGATCGAAGAACTGACTCGGGAAATAGGGGACGCGGAGAAAACCTCGGATTGCGCTCCCGGACCGAAGGCGATCCGGGCTTCGTCCGGAATGAGCCCGATGAAATCTGATGACGGCAAATTTGCCACCAAGAGCTGTGCGGAGCTCAAGAACCTCCTTATTCGCCTTCTCCAGAAGGACTACGCGCTCAAGAGACGGCGCGGGAGCATGCTCTCCGAGATGTCCCCCGAGGAATTGGCCGAGCTCCGGGACACGACGGATTCGCTGCGAAGCGTGAGAGCATCGCTGAGGAGTAAATGCCCTGCTGTGGCTCCCGCTGACGAAGCCCCGGCATTGACGGGTCTTCTCCGTCATCGCGGTAAGAATGGTCGCGCCGCTCGATGAGAAACCTCAGAGAGCGTCGCAAAGCATGGAGTGGAAATGTCCATGCCTGAAAACGCGGCGGAGATGCCTGCCGAAGAGACATCAATGACGCGGTTGTGGCAGCATAGCTCGGAGCCACTCCGTTCTCACCTGCGTTGGCCCACGGGCCTCGTGACGGTTTTTTCGGTTTTGTTCCTTGTAATGGGAGGGTGCGGCCCTTCCGAAAATCAGACGTCTGAAAGGCCGAAACGCGACAACGCGGTGTCAGGGAGGGCAACGAGATGCGACGCCGCGTCCGGTGGTCACATGGTCATGGGGACTATCGGCGAAGCGTCGGTTCTCCTGCCGGTATTGGCCTCTGACGCTCCCAGCCTCGACACCACCCGTCTCATCTATAGCGGCCTCCTGAAATACGACCGGGAAACAAGACTGGTCGGCGATCTCGCCCGAAGCTGGGAAGTATCGGCCGACAACAGGACGATCCGCTTCCGTCTCCGGGAGGACGTCCTGTGGCACGACGGACTGCCGTTCACGAGCCGGGACGTGGAATACACCTTCCGCGCACACACGGATCCAACCACTCCGACGCCATGGGCCTCGGATTTTCTCAAGGCGTCCGCATTCCGCTGTCTGGACGATCACACCGTTGAAGTGTCTTACGAGGAACCGTACGCCCCTGCCCTCGATTCATGGACCCAGGGCATTCTCCCGCGACACTTGCTCGAAGGGACACCTCTTACCGAGAGTCCTTTGCAGAGAAGTCCCGTCGGCACGGGTCCCTATCGGTTTGTCTCGTGGGAATCGGGCCAACAGATCGTCCTGGAGGCGAACCCCCGCTACTTCGGTGAAGGGCCCTTTCTTTCGCGGGTTACCATCCGACCCATTCCCGACCCTGCCGCTATGTTCCTTCTGCTCAAGGCCGGCGAGCTGAGCCGCATGGATTTGACCCCCCTCCAGTACACGCGTCAGACGGCAAACGATTGGTTCAAGAACCGTTTCCGGAAGTACCAATACCTCCATTTCGGTTACACGTACCTGGGATACAACGGCAAGGACGGCAGATTTCAGGACAGGCGGGTGCGCCAGGCGCTCACCATGGCAATAAATCGCGAGAGAATCATCAAGTGCGTCCTCATGGGACTGGGTCGAGTAGCCCACTCCCCGTATAACCCCGATACCATGTGGCACAATCCTCGAGCCAGGAGGTTTCCCCACGATCCGGCGCTGGCCCGAGAACTGTTAAGCCAGGCCGGATGGCGTGACGAAAATGGCGACGGCATCCTCGAAAAAGACGGCCGCGACTTTGAATTCACCATCGTCACCAATCACGGCAACGATATGCGGAAAAACGCCGCAACCCTCATCCAGCGCGACCTGAAAGAAGTGGGGATACGGGTGAAAATACGGGTCATCGAGTGGGCGGCTCTCCTCAAGAACTTCATCCACAAACGGAATTTCGAGGCTTGTCTCCTCGGCTGGCGCGTGGGTGTGGACCCGAATCAAATCGACATCTGGGATTCGGCCAAGACCGCTAAGAACTGTCTCAATTTCCTCGGGTACCGAAACGTCGAGGTCGATCGCCTTCTAAGAAAGGGGGTTCGCACCCACGACATCCAAGAGCGAAGACTGAGCTACGCCCGTTTTCAGGAGCTCCTTGCCGAGGACCAGCCATGCACCTTCCTCTGGGTCCAGGAAGATCTTCCGATCATAAGCTCGCGATTTCACGGCATCGACCCAGCGCCGATGGGAATTGACCACAACCTTCCGCAGTGGTACGTTCCTGAGCGGTTTCGCAGGTCGGAGATGCAACCGTGATCTGATTCTATAGTGCTTCGTTTGGCTTGATAGCAGCCAAGAAGAAGGACTTACCGCAGAGGCCGCACAGATCGCAGAGATGTATAGCAGTTGCCAAAAAAAATGTCCGATTGTGGAGAGAATGATCCCGGTAGGGGCAGACCCGTGTGTCTGCCCCTGGACAAGGGCGCACCCGTGTGTGCGCCCCTACCGTGGGTCCTTCTTTCGGTCAACGCCCTCGCCCATTTGGACAAAACGTTTGGCAAACACTATAGACCAATGATTTCCTCTGCGATCTCCGCGTTCTCCGCGGTGAATGATTTCGCAATCTTCGACGCGGGGCGCTATATCACGTGTGCGGATAGGTGTGCCGCTCCGCCCGCTATTCTCCGCCAATCACTTTTCCGCCCACTTTCCCTTCATTTGCGTGTAGGGCGCCATTGCCATGAATTCTTCAGGGCTCCATGTCCAAAATTGGCTGAGAGACGGATAGGCCTTTTCAATCGCGTTCTGCCACGCGGCGTCGACCATTCGCACTTTGCGAATGTAGTACGTCTGGATCGGCGCTCCGTAGTCGTCGAATTTGATGATCCCGCGGGGGGCCTTAAGCTCCAGGGATCGCATGGCCTTCACGAAATCTCTTCCACTGACTTGGCCGCCGGTCTTGTTGAGCGCTTCGGCGATGACCATCCCGGTGACGTATCCCTGCTCCGAATAGAGGGTGGGAGGACGCCCGAACTTCTTTATGTACTCGGCTTTGAACTTGGTGTTTTCGGGCGAATCGATGAGGAATGACCAGTGTGACTCGGTCACGATGCCATCAGCCGCGGGCCCTTGCTTGACCAGAATATTCTCGTCCACCAGGAATCCCTTGCCGATGAGCGCGATTTTCCCTTTCAAGCCGAATTCCGCATATTGCTTGACGAATCGCAGGGCATCGCCTCCGGCGAAGAAAACCATCACCACATCAGCCGCGGGATCGATTTGGCCCAGGTACGGTTTAAAATCCTGAGTCCCGAGGGGTGGCCAGATCTCCTGAATGATCTTTCCGCCCATCTTGGTGAATGTTCTACAGATCCCGCCCACCTGCTCGTACCCCGCAGGATTGGCGGCTCCCATAGCCACCGCTCGGCGGAACCCTTGTTCGTAGGCCCAGACGCCAAGAGGGTGAGACCCCCCGCTGCTGCCAAAAGAGACTCGGACGATGAATGGGCTAGCCTTCCTCTGGGTGAGGTCGTCCGCGCCCGCGTTGGATATGACGAAAGGTATCCCGTGCTTGGCCATCAGAGGCGCAATGCCGTATGCCGACCCGGAATCGACCACACCGGCGAGGATATCGATCTTATCCTTTTCGATGAGCTGAAAGGCCGTATCCTCGGCCAAGGTCACCTGGTTGCTGCCGATATTCTTCTCAATGATTTGGATCTCACGGCCTCCGGCCTTGCTCCCGATCTGCTCAATGTACAGGTTCAGGCCGTCCCGGAGATCCTTGCCGAGGGCTGCGTACACCCCGGAAAGAGAGATGCAATAGCCCACTTTCACCGGCTCCGCAGCCGGCGCCGCAGACGGAGAGCAACTCAGGGACAGGAGCGCCAACACCGCAAGCAGAGTACACACCCTCACCGTTCGTCCTTTCATCGGACGTTCCCCCTTTCTCGAATCATGGCCGATAACGGTCGACACCGGTTGTTGGTCGGGTGAGGATGCGGGACAACCTCGCGTTTCACGAGGCTTTCTTTTTGCTCTTCTCCATCTTTCTCCGTTCCTCGTCCCGAATTTCCCTCCGAAGGAGCTTCCCTACCTTTGATTTAGGCAGCATGTCTCGGAATTCGATGTACGAAGGCACCTTGTACGATGCAAGACGCCCGGAGCAGAATTTGATGAGCTCCGCGGCTCCGACGCCCTTCGCGTCGTCCTTGAGGACCACGATGGCCTTGATGCGCTCTCCCACTTTCTGGTCCGGGACGCCGACCACGCAGGCCCCTACGACCACCGGGTGATCCTGGAGAACCGCTTCCACCTCCGAGGCCGATACTCGGTACCCCTTGTGCTTCAGGATATCCGCAGACCGCTCGACATAGTAGATTTGGCCGTCGTCACCGGCTCTGACGAAGTCCCCGGTGCGGTAGTAGATCTGCCCGCCCACGTCCACAAAGGCCGCCGCTGTCTCATCGGGCTTGTTGAGGTACTCTTTCACGGAATAGTCCGACGTGACGAGAAGCTCCCCCACTTCGCCATGAGGAACCGGCTGCATGTCTGCCGGGTCAACGATCTGGACTCGCCTCGAAGGGAGCGGCTCCCCGATGCACATAGGCTGGGGCTCTTCCCCGTCCAGCCGGGTGTAAGCCACGTGTCCGGCCTCGGTCGACCCGTACACCTGGTGGATGGGAATTCCCACCCGATTCTTCCAGCGGACCAGCACCTCCCGCGGCAGCACGTCGCCTCCGCAATAGCAGTAGCGGAGGGAGCTTATGTCGTACGTATCCTGGCGGTCGCTCTCGAGGATCATGCGGTACAGAGCCGGCACCCCGAGCATCCAGCGCACCTTGTACCGCTGAATGGCCACCAAAATGGCGTCAATCTGAGGCACCGGCATAAGAACGGTGGTGTTGCCGAGATTGAGTCCAAGTCCCATCAACAATCCGAGGGCCATGATGTGGAACAGTGGGTTGATGGCGATGTACGTATCGGTGCCGAATTGAACGTGCCCGGCAAAAACGCCGTCCGTGATGTCGTTCACGTACGACGTGTGCCCCCAATGGTTCCCCGGCACGCCCTTTGGGAAACCCGTGGTGCCGCCGGTGTAGAGGATATAGGAGAGGTCGGCCCTGGGATCGATCTCGACGGAGGGCGGGTGAGGCGGCTCTCGGAGCAGACTCCGAAAAGTCCGGGTTCCCTGTCCGCCGTGCATCTTTCCGTGCGGCGCCTTGTCGAAGAGAAACGCCAACCCCCGTTTGGGCCATGAGATAAGATCCAGCAGGTTGGTCACGATTACGTTCTCGATTCCCGTACGAGGCAAAATCTCTTGAATGTAACCGAAGTTGGTGTCATGGCAGATGATGGTCCGGGCCCCGGAATCCTTGACCATGTACTCAACCTCATGGGACGTATAGATCGGGGAGACGAGCACTACCACCGCGCCGAGCTTCTGCGCGGCGAGGAACGCGATGATGAATTGCACGCAGTTACTGAGGTAGACAAGAACCCGGTCCCCCTTTTTCACTCCCAGGCCTGTCAGCCCGGTGGCAAACCGATCTATCTTGTCCTTGAGATCCGCGTAAGAGAAGCGATCGCCGAGAAACACAATGGCGGTATTGTGAGGGTACTTGGCGCAGGCCTGGTCGAATCGGGTGAAGGTGTATTCACGCTGCATGGGGAGAGTCCTTGTCATGTTCCGAAGTAGGCCGACTTGACGTCAGGGTTGTCCATGAGTTGTTGTCTGGTTCCCTCGACCACGGCAGCGCCGTTTTCGAGAATATAACCATAGTCGATAATGGGCATGACCGGCCGTGCGTACTGCTCTGAGACAATGATCGACGTCCCTCTCTGGTCGCGAATGTCCTTGATGGATTTGGCCAGGAGGTACTGAATGGCCGGACTCAAACCCAGCAGCGGCTCATCGAGGAGGAGCAGCCTGGGTTGGGCCATGAGTGCCCTGCCGATCGCCAGCATCTGTTGCTCACCTCCGCTGAGGAAGCCGCCGAGACGCTTGGACAACCTCTTGAGGGGTGGAAAGGTTGTGAAGACAAAATCCAATGTTTCCGCGGCCTGGCGTGAAGTTGCCAAGTAGCCCCCGATGCGGAGATTCTCGAGCACCGTGCTTTCCGGGAAGATCCTTCGGCGTTCGGGACACAAGACAATGCCGTCCCTGGCCCGTTGGGAAGGTTTGCGGGACATGATCGACTGGTCTTCATAGAGGATCTCGCCGCGAATGGTGATGCGCTCGCCGCCTGACATAACCTCTTTTTTCTGAATGTCGAGCATGATACCCGAAAGCGTGTACATCAGCGTGGACTTGCCCGCGCTGTTGGCCCCGAACACGCCGATGATCTGAAGCCGCTCGCATTTGAGGCTCACGTTGTTCAAAGCCAGCATGTTCTCGTAGAAGACCATCAGGCCCGTAGCTTCAAACATAAGTGTAAACCTCCTCGGACCCGAAGTATGCCTCCTTGACCTCTTTGTGCTCCATTACCTCCTCGGAGTTTCCCTCGGCAATCTTGCAGCCGAAGTTCAGCACCATGACACGGTTGGTGAGCCGAAAGAGCTCACGCAGCCGGTGCTCGATCATGACCAGCGTGATGCCCTCCATTTGCAGTTTCTCGATGAGCGGCACCATGCTCGCCATTTCGCTCATGCTCAGCCCGGAAAACACCTCGTCGCATATGACCACTTCGGGCCGCAGGGCGAGGCACCGGGCCAATTCCAGGCGCTTGAGGTACCCGGTGGGCAAGGACGATGCCATTTTATACGGAACATACGAGTCGCGCTCGAAGCCGATCTCTTCGAGGATATCCACGGCGACGGTATCCCGGCTGCCCATCTTTCCGCCGCCTCTCCAACCTCCGGTGCGGCGAGCGCGAGGAGAGAAGAGGGGGACGATGAGATTCTTGAAAGCCGGGAGGCTGTAGTATGGCCGCATGACCTGGAACGTGCGGGTCAAGCCGAGGTCTGCGATCTTGTGGGGCGGCCAGTTGGTGATGTCGCGGCCTTTGAACGAAACATTCCCGGCATCCACTTTTACAAATCCGGTGATGGTGTTGACCAGCGTGGTCTTACCGGATCCGTTGGGGCCGATGATGCCCACAATATCGCCCGCGTAGACTTTCAGATTCACTCCGGCCAGGGCAAAGACCCCGCCGAACTTCTTCGTTACGTCTCGGACCTCCAGCAGAGGTTCGCGTTTCTCATCCGCTCCGGTGTCAGGAGACATGTTTCTTCACTCTCATGCCAAGGTGCGCCCGAGGAGCGCCGCTATTGCGACCGCGGCGTGCCCGCGCCGGCCCGCACTCAGGTATCCTTCGCTTGGTGCTGCGTTTCATGAATACGGTCTCGCGTTCTCGTCCGGTGAGATTGCTTCCGCCGCTGGGAGCGGGGTCGCAATGACAGGTTCCGGGAGTGTCATTGCGAGGAGCGGAGCGACGAAGCAATCTCCGGAGTCCGGGAATTCGAGACCGACCTTATTAAAAGGCGTACTTAGATCTCGACCCACCTCTCGAACTGCTCGTATTTCCTCGTTGCGTAGACCATGATCCCCTCACTCTTAAATACGATAAAACCGGTGAGGATGATTGCATAAACCGCTATGCGGAGCGTGCCGAAGTCACGCAGGAGCTCGGATATGGGCACGAGGATGAGACAACCCAAAACGGGCCCTATCAACGTGCCGCCACCGCCTACCACCGTGGCCGCGATGGGAATGATGGAATAATCGAGAGCAAACTGGGAGATGCCGGCCCACATGTAATTGTGCGCGAGGCAGGCTCCAGCCAGGCATCCGAGGGCGGAGGCTATCAGGACGGCCAGCGCCCGGTAGATGGTGATGTTGATCCCTGAAGCCTTCACCGCCTGATCGTTGTCCTTCACCCCGCGAAATACCAGTCCTATGTCTTCGTCTTTGACTCGGCGCAAAACAAAGACAACGATCAACACACTCAGGATGAGGACGTATTGTTCCACCCACTTGTTGGGCAAACCGTCCACGCCCATGATTCCATCGGTTCCGCCGAAGATGTCCAGGGCTTCGATGACTCGCGCGGCCAGCAGGGGATACATAAGGCTTACGATGGCAAAGTAGACCCCTCTGAGGGGTAAGCACGGGAGAAAGAGTATAGTGCAGATGATTGCGCCCACCACAGTCGCAATGGGGATGGTCAGGGCGGGAGGTAACCCCACGCTGGTATTCAGCAGCGCGGCAACATAAGCGCCCACTCCGACGTAGAAGCCTCCTCCCAGGGAGACCAGACCGACGAAATTGGCCAGAAAGTCGAATCCGATTGCCAGGAGCGCGTATATACAGACAATGGAGACGACCCGTTGCCAGTAGGGCACGTGGTTAAGGAGGAGGGGTAAGGCCAACAGACCGACGATGAGGAGCAGGCGCGGGGCCAACAGATAGCATATGTCAGACCATGACGATACGGCATAGACCCCGTCGGTCCGCACTTTGATGCCGCGATCCACCCGTTCTTTGCGTCGGTCTTTCTTATCCACCGCCATGGTTAGACCCTTTCTTCCAGTTCTTTCTGCCAACCGAACAGCCCGCTGGGCCTGAGAATCAGGACCACGATAATGGCAATCAGAGCTACCACCACTTGAAAGTGTGTGCCCAGGTAGGCCTCGGTAAGGATCTGGGCAAAACCGATGATGAACGCGGCCAAGAGAGCCCCGGTCCAACTTCCCAGCCCTCCCACGATACAGACCGCGACCGCCATGATCAGGACGTTGTACCCCGCCTCGACGATAATGCTTCCCAGGGGGAGCATTACCAGCCCCGCCACCCCTGCCAGGACCGAGCCCAAGGCCATCGAGACGACTGCCATGCGGTCGGAATCGATACCCAGCGTCAGCGCGGCCCGTTCATCCTGGGCCATTCCCTTCAGAGCAAGCCCCAGCCGGGTTCTTGTCACGAACAGCCAAAGCAGCCCTGACATGGCTGCTGCCACGCCTACCACGATGAGCCGTTGGAAGTCGACGGGCACGCCGAACAATTCTATGCCTCCCTCCACAAAGGGGGGCAAGGTAAACGTGCCGCCCTTCAATCCTCCCCATCGGAGGCCTTCCAGAATTGCCAGGCCGATGGCGTAGGACGCGATAATCTCCGAAATCGGCATCCCCCTGATGCGGACGAGAATCAACTGGTACATCGCCGCGCCGATGAGACCGGTGAGCGCCAGGGCTCCAACGATAGCGAGAGGATAATTGAGGCCCACCCGGTTGAGAAGAATCCACGCCAGGTAACCCGTCAAGACGTAGAGCGCGCCGTGGGCAAAGTTGGGCAGCCGGCTAACGCCGTACACGAGGGCAAACCCCAAGGCCATCAGTGCCAGAGCAGAGCTGTTGATGATCCCATAGACGATAAGTTCCATAAGACAGCCTCTATTGCAGCCCGTACCCCGTCCGGGTCATCCCGGGAAGGCCGAAACCAGCCGGCCGTCGGACGGTCGAAAGGGCTTCCTCTCCGGTTCGGCCGGAGCGCACTCGGCGCCGGGTGGGAGACCCCGAAGAGAGTGAAGAAGGACTATGATGGAGCGCATTTCTCTAAAAAGGACGTTGCGATTTGGAGGGCGAACACATAGGTTCGCCCCTACTTTTCGATGCGCTCCACCATAACCGCGGATAGCGCAGATGGCGCAGATATTTAAGACAACGTCTTCCTCTGCGCCACCGCGGTGCACGATTGCCTTTTTACTTTTTCATCCAGGGGGGAAGAAGGATTTCTCCCGTGGCAATGCTGGGCGGAAAGACCACGACCCGCTTGCCGTCCTGCCATTGGAAAACCGTTCCCACTGCGCCCTCTTTCGGGTCAAGGCTGGGGATGACCTGGTGGGTCTTGGGGTCGAAGCGTATGCGTCCGTACACGCCCATGAGGTCGGTCGCCTTCAGGGCGTCCACTACTTTGTCCGAATCAATGGTACCGGCGCGCTCGATGGCGTCTTTCAAGACAAACACGGCCATGTAGCTCGACGACGCGCCGTATCCCTCGGGTTCCAGACCATATTTTTTCTTGTACGCGTCGACGAATTTCATCGTCCAAGGAGTGGCGTTGCTCGGCGCATTACCTGCGTTGACCACATTGGCCAGGCAGTACTCGCCCTTGCCCTCGGTGGCCTTCCAAAAGCCCGGTTGTTCGGCCGCGGAAATGATCGTACCGAATGGAAGCGCCGGAACCTTGTTGTCGTACCACTGCTTCAGCAAGATGGCGGATTCGGGCATGTCCATCCAGATAATGATCACCTGGGCGTTCTTCTTCTTGGCATCGAACAGCCCCAAGGAGAAATCCGTGGTTCCGGTCGGATAAATCACCGGGTCGGCCACGACCGTCCAACCTTTGCCGGCCATCACCTTGGCAAGGATCTGGCCGCCGGCCCGGGCGTGGGCCACGTCCTGAACCATGATGAAGAGGCGGTCAAGCCCGAACTTCTTGCCGATGGCCTCCAGGCAAGGCACGAGCTCGCCCATCACCATCCATTTGGCTTCTCCGGAGATCCGGAAACAGTATTTGAATTTGTCAGGGTTCTGTTCCACCATCTCGGAATATTTGGGAGTAAGAGAACCGGTCGTCAGAATGGAAATCTTTTTGTTCTTTGAGAGAAGAGGCATGGCCGCCAGAGCCGCCTCGGAACGGACAGGCCCCCCGACGATGAAATCAGCCTTCTTTTCCAGGATCAATTTTTCAAGTGCAGAGAGCGCTTCGCTTACCGGAACGCCGGGTTCGAGGTCGCGGGTGTCGATAACCTCGACTTTGAACGGGCGTTTCTTGCCCCCGACGTTAACCCCGCCGGCGGCGTTGATCTCCTCGACCGCCAGTTTGATCCCACGTTCGGCATCCCAGCCGTAAAGGAACGCGGTAGAAAGCGGGGAGCCGATAACGATCGGCTGCTCCGCGAGCGCGAAGGAAAGGGAAATCAGCGGAAGCGCCAGTGCGGTAAGCACGGCACAGAGAACCTTGAACCGAGAATCCATGTCGCCACTCCTTCCTGTTTCTTGGCTTTTGAAGACGACGTCGATCAAGAAGAGAACGCGGACACACTATCCCCGACCCCGAGGAATCGGGAAGCTTCATACTTGCATACGCCTGAAACGGTAATTCAGCGGGACGTAGGGCGAGCGATTCGATGATTTCAGAGCGCAATCCGACGGAGAACATAGACACGGGCACGGCATTCCATCTCCTACCATTGCTCGTTAGGCCTGGTCAGATGCTTGATCGCGAATATAGACGGCTCGTTAGGAGGACCCGGACGGAGCGGAATCCGTCTCATTGACACGGACTGCGTCTTGCATCGCTGCTCCGGGGCGTTCAAGGTCCAACAACAGCCGTGTGTGCAAAGTGCGTGCCTCAAGGGGCATCGCCGCAACAAGTGCACTAACAACCCGTCTATACTAACCAAAGCCATTGCTATCCCCACCGGCGGCCTCCGGCTCGGCCGGCAACCGGTGGAAAGGTTCTTTCCACACCAGGAAAAATCTTTACCGCTGTTGCAAACGGCGATCCTCGGGCTGACTGAGACCATACAGTTTCAACCGCTTGCGAAGGGTGGGCCGCGAAACCCCCAGCATTCGTGCCGCGGCCGACAGGTTTCCTTTGGTCTCGCCTATGGCTTTGAGAATGTGTCTTTTTTCCAGCTCGTCCAGCGAGGCCAGGCCCGAAGCCGAAGAGACTTCCGGGTACGAAGCGGCAAGTGCATTTTCCGCGGCCTCGGCCAACAGAATTGACCCCCTGGATTCCAGCACGGCCTTGGTGAGGACGTTCTTGAGCTCTCTGACATTTCCCGGCCAGGAATGGGACTTGAGGATTGCCATGACCTTTTCTTCCACCCGCATCACTTTCGTGCCCAAATCCCGATTGATTCGAGAAAGAAAGAACCGCACCAGCTCGGGCAAGTCGTCGATGCGCTCGCGCAGCGGCTGCACGGAAATCGTAATGACCTTGAGGCGAAAGAGCAGGTCCTGTCGAAATCGGCCCTTTGACACCAGGCCGGCAAGGTCGTGATTCGTGGCCGCAATTATGCGCGCCTTCGAACAGAGTGTTTGGGTTCCGCCCACACGGGTGAATTCCCGGTATTCCAAGAACCGCAAAAGCTTCGCCTGGAGGGGAAGCGGAAGATCGCCGACTTCGTCAAAGAAGATCGTGCCTTCTCCGGCCAGCTCGAGCCGCCCTTTCTTCGTTTCTCCCGCGCCGGTGAAGGCGCCGCGCTCGTGGCCGAAGAGCTCGGACTCGAACAGATTGTCTACGAGGGTGGTGCAGTCCACCGTGACAAGCGGATGCTCGTTGAAAATCGAGGACTCGTGGATCACCCGCGCAATGAGCTCCTTGCCGCTGCCGGTCTCTCCCTCGATGAGGACGGTCGCCCGGTTGCGGGACAGAAGCCCGATGGTCTTGAAGAGGGCTCTCATGGCCGGTGTGTGCCCGACGATTTGATGGCGGCCCCCGGTGTCGTGATCGGCACGGAGGAGTTGGGTTCCGACACGGGCAGTTTCGGCTATCCGGAGGCTCTTCGTCACCGCGTGATCCAGTTCGTCGACGTCCAGAGGCTTGTGGATGTAGTCGTACGCGCCGTGTCTCATGGCCTCGATGGTGGTTTCCATGTCGTGGTATGCGGTGATCATGATTACTTTTGCGTCCGGGTCGGCCTCGACGATTCGCTTGAGAATCTCCAGACCGGAACCGTCCGGCAGTCGGATGTCGAGAATGATCACTTGAGGCCGACGCGTAAAATAGGCTGCCAGTCCTTCGGAGCAGGTTCCCGCCGTGCAAACCGCAAGCCCCTTCTCCCGTAGAAACATCTCCAGGGACTCTTGAATGGCTGTCTCATCATCGATGATCAGAACCTGTCTCAGAACCGGCATGGCAACCTCAACGCAAACGTCGCTCCCCGCCCTTTGCGGCTGCGGACATGCACTTCTCCCAAGTGGGCCTCCACGATCCGCTTGACGTTACTGAGCCCCAGGCCGGTTCCCTGACTCTTGCTCGTGCAGAAGGGCGTGAACAGATCAGCCATTTGGTCGCGCCCGATGCCGGGGCCCGTATCACGGACGCCCAGTTCCACGGAGCTGTCCTCACCGCGGGTGGACTTGGTCCACACGGTGATGTACCCGCCTTCGGGGGTAGCCTCGATAGCATTGAGCAAGAGGTTGATCACCGCCTGCTCCAATTTGCCCGCGTCGAGCGGCGTCAGGGGAAAGGTTTTCGGATAGCGCTGCATGACGAGGATGCTCTTCTCTTGCGCCTTGGCGTCGAGGAGCTCCACGCAGCCTCTGGCCACCGCGGACAGATTCACCGGTGCACGGTTGATCGTCAGGGGACGGGCGACGTCCAGCAACTGACGCAGGATACCTTCCAGACGGGAGACCTCGTGAACCGTTATTTCCAGGCGGCGGCGGTCGTAACCGTCCAGGTCGAGCCTCCGGGAGAGGATTTGGAGATTCATCTTGATGGAAGACAGCGGATTCCTGATCTCGTGGGACAGGGACGCGGAGAGATGCCCCACGTACGCCAGTCGTTCGTGCTCTCTCACCGTGGCTTCCATGGCGACCCGTTCACTGATGTCGCGACAGATTCCGATGGTCACCGGGCCCTCGCCCAGATCGACGACCCGGGCTTTGACTTCGGTGGCAGCTTTTTCCTGGGGCACCCCGAGACGGGTGTACTGGATCTGTCCGTCGGTCGGCCGTCCGTTGAGCACTCCCAGATAGGTTTCGTGCAGGCGCTCATGGTCGTCCGGAGACACGAAGGACAGAAACGGGCGCCCGAAAACCTCTCCCTGTGTCGTTCCGTGCATCCGGCAGAAGGCCTGATTGGCAAAGACGATCCTCTGGTCCTGAACGACGAAGTAACCGTCGTTGATCTCCTGCACCAGGGTCTTGTATCGACGTTCGCTCTCCGCGAGCTCCGCGGTCCGCTCGCCGATTTCCCGCTCCAGATTCTCCGCGTGCTCCCGGAGGGTTCGTTCGTGCATGCGCTGAAAGTGGTCGGAGAACCGGTGAATGGTGTAGGCCAGACATGCGTTGACCGGTTCCACGGACTGCGTGAGAAGCTTCTCGAGTCCCGAAGCCTTGAGTCGTCGAACGAAAATGAACCGGAAGAGCTCGAAGGCCTTTTGCACGTTCGAGAGGGGGAAGCCCGCGCGAAGCCGCAATTCCGTGATGAAATTGATGAACGTTTCGATCCGGGAGAATCGACAGGCGCCGAGGACTTCCAGATTGGCTTCAAATGCTTCCGTAACGGTTTCTCTGAGCTCCGCACGCGGTCGCTGCCGATAGTAAGGCGACAGGACCGAAAGCCTTTCCACCCACTCCTCTATAATGTCCTGCCGATGCTCCAGAAGCCAGCGGAGCAGGTCCGGGGAGGTTTGGCGCAAGGCCTCCGTCGGACTCAACGAGTATTCGCTGCCGTCATCGGAGGATCGTAGCTCTGCGACGTAGTCAGACCGCATCGCTGGTCTCCAAGCCAATCAGCATGTCGATATTAGGAGCATCAAACGATGAAAGCGCAACGCTTGCACTCCCGTTTGGGTCGCAAAGACCAAGCCGCGCCCGATAGGGGCCGTCGATATATTTGAAGTTCTTGGAAAGGGGGAGCGGAGGGAGGACCTTTTTCCAAACGGAATTGTTCACTCGGCAAAGGCCGGAGGTTCATCCGGAACGATCCCGCAAAGCCACAGAGAGCGGCCCGCTGAAGATCCCCATCCCCTCTCCCCTTCCCCAAGTGTGGGGAAGAGGCATCGCAAGCCCCCTCTCCATCCTTGGAGAGAGGGTTGGGGGTGAGGATCTTCAGCGGCGGTAGACAGTCATTCTGACCCTAGTGAATAATTCCCTTTCCAAAAGCGTCTCCTCCGCATTCGCCTTTTCATGGGCATCGAGTTGAATTCCCTGCCCGCTTCCCCTATCGTGACTTCCAATCGATGCCTCCTCCATCTTAGTGCTTTTCTCTCCAAGTCTCAAAGTATAAGATGCCTCGAAGAAAAATCCCCGCGCCGCGGCCGGACGGAGACTTTCATGGCAGGAGAGAAGAGGTTACGGTTGTACCTCGGAATCACGTTGCTCGTACTGGCGACGGTGTCGCCACTCTTTGGGTTCCTGGTGGCGCGATCCGACTGGTCCGCGGCAGTGAAAGCAACCGTTATCGGGCTCTTGACCGCGGGCGTGCCCGAATTGCTCACGCTCGCGGCAGCCGCTGCCCTCGGCAAGGAAAATTTCGAGCGCATCAGGTCATGGGCCTTCGCACTGATCAGACGCCTGAAGCCGGCCGCGCGGGTGGGCAAGACCCGGTACACCATCGGGCTGATCATGTTCGTCATTCCGATAATCCCCACGTACGTGATGGGCTACGCGCCGCAATGGCTCCCGGATATTTCCCCCACTCGACTCTACGTCAATCTGGCCGCGGACTGCACCTTCGTCGCGAGCCTCTTCGTGCTGGGGGGAGATTTCTGGGACAAACTCTCCGCGCTGTTTGTCTATCGGGCACGAGTAATCTTTGACCGCGAATCGGGACCGGATTCGGATAACTCCTCGGGGCAGCGAGCCGCGGGCAGGACTCGTTGACGCTGCAAGGTGCAGCGTCAGATTTCATGAATCGGTGCGATCTGCACCCTGTCGCTCGGCCCCCTGCGCACAGAGACTCTGCGCGTCCGCTCCCAACCGTCATTTAGGACGTTACCCGTCGTTTGGCACGCAGCTTGCTCCGTTCGGGACGGGAAACTCCAGGCGGCCCAGGCGTCCGGGCCGTGGTAAGTGGCCGGATGCTGCAAAGGGGTAAGCGCGGGCATCCGGTCATGATTCCACGGCCCCACTTTCCGGAGTGAATTCCGGAGGAAGGAAGAAGGAAGGCCTCAGAGCACATGTCTCAATCCAACCATTGCACAACGGACAAATCCTGCGGAAGTTGCGATACTGCCGCTGCATGCGATTCCGGGAATCAGACGGATCATATGGAGCAACGCCTCCACCGGAGTCTGGACCGAATCAAGCATCGACTGGTCGTGATGAGTGGAAAAGGCGGGGTGGGAAAATCCACGGTTGCGGTAAACCTCGCGGTCACGCTGGCTTCTCTTGGAAAGAAGGTCGGGATTCTCGACGGCGACGTCCACGGCCCGGACATTCCGATGATGCTGGGCCTGGAAGGGGCACATCCCCAGGCGGGTCCATCCGGGATGATTGCCTTGGACGCATCTGACAACTTGAAGGTGATGTCCATGGCCTTTCTCTTGCCCAATTCCGATACTCCCGTGGCCTGGCGCGGTCCGATGAAGCACACGCTGTTCCGGCAATTCATCGCGGAGGTCGACTGGGGCGACCTGGATTACCTTATCGTGGACCTGCCGCCGGGTACGGGTGACGAGCCCATGAGCATCGCTCAAATCCTCGGGAAGCCTCTGGCCGCGATCGTCGTCACGACGCCGCAGGACGTGGCGCTTCTCGATTCACGCAAATCGGTGGTGTTCGGCAGGACACTCGACATGGATGTGCTTGGCATTGTGGAGAACATGAGCGGTCTGATCTGCCCCCATTGTCACGGAAAGATCGACCTGTTCAAGACCGGCGGCGGCGCGAGGGCGTCGGAGGAACTGTTTGTTCCGTTTCTCGGGGCCATTCCCATCGATCCGTCGGTTGTCCTGGCCGGGGATTCGGGAATCCCCGTCGCAGTGATGGACTCCAAGTCGGCGGTTGCACGAGCTTTCGGGGACCTGGCTCGTGAAATCGACCACGTCATGAACAATCATCGAGGGTAGCGCCCTCGGCCGCACACGCGTTGCGACGAGGCGAGAACCTACGGTGAGACGGCCGTGGAAACACTACTCCACGCCAAGAGAGAGCGTAATGCCAATCTATGAGTATCGCTGTTCCGATTGCGGTCACGTGAGTGAGCTTCTCGTAGGAATCGGAAGAAATTCCGACGAGGAGATTTGCAGCTCGTGCGGAGGATCGCGGCTTGAGCGGCAGATGTCGGCTGCGTCGATCTCCGTCGGCAACGAACCGTCAGGTCATGAGGCAGGATCGACCTGCTGCGGGAGTATGCCGTCAGCTCAGGGGTGCGTTCCCGGGAGTTGTTGCGGTTCCCGTTGAAGGGGCCGAGCAAGCGCGTCACCGGTTGCACGTTGCACCATAAGGTCTGCGGCACTGATAAATTTTCTGAAAAGGCGAATGCACGGGGAGACCTCTCTGGGAAGTAAGCTGAGCGATTCTTAGTCGATCAACCAAGTAAGAGTCGGAAAAGTATGTCATTGCGAGCGAAGCCAAGCAATCTCACCGGGTTGATTGCCGAAACGCAGAGATTGCTTTGTCGCTGCGCTCCTCGCAATGACATACTTTCGCGAATCCTTCAATCCAGAATGAAAAGCACCCAAGGATTGTAAGCGCGTGAATGCCATTCTGATCGTGAACGAGCCCCATCGGGCAGCCAGTATAATCGACCTTCTCTGCGGGAGAGGATTCTCTGTCGCGGTCAGTGACAACACCGAACAGGTCCTCCGGGATTGTCGGGAACATTCCCCGGATGTTGTGGTAGTTGAGAATCGCCTCCGCGAAATAAGCGGCATCCGCTTCCTCAGCGAGCTCATACGCGTCTCGTGGACCACGTCCGCCATCCTCGTTTCTGAAGAAGACCCGGAGCTCATCCACGAGCAGACGGAAGGACTCGGGATTCTCGGGAGCGTGACAAGCTTGGACGACAGGGAAGGGATGGAGAGACTCATCAACGACTTCTTCGGACTCCTCACCGCTGATCGACAATCCACGACAACCGGAACGTGATGTTTGCGCCATGGAAGAGATAAGTTTCCGGCCCATCGGGGTGATCCGTTCCCCGTTCAACGACGTTGAAGGAATGCCGATTCAGCCGAGCGCCTCGAAAGGGACGCGGGGAATGGTGGAGCTCAATCCCGATCTCGAGCTTGGGCTCAAAGACCTGGACGGGTTTTCGCATATTATTCTCTTGTACCATTTTCACCTCTCCCGAGGTTACTCATTGGAACTGAAACCGTTCCTCGACGACACGCTCCGAGGTGTTTTCGCCACCCGAGCCCCGCGGCGTCCCAATGCCCTGGGACTTTCGGTGGTACGGTTAATCCGAATCATCGGAAATGTCCTTGAGATTCAAGACGTTGATATTCTCGACAAGACCCCGTTATTGGATATCAAACCGTTTGTTCCGGAGTTCGACAATCGGGAGGCCGCGAGTATCGGCTGGCTTGCGGGAAAGATCGGCAGGCCCGTTAGCACCAGGGCCGACGGCCGGTTCAAGGACGCGTCGGAAGACTGACGGTCCGTCCTCATATAATCATGTCCATTAGAGGCAACCCCTCCTGACGTAGAGAGTCCTCAGCGTCCGTCGTCCCCGCTTTCGCGGGGACGACGGGGATTTGATGGACCGCCTGAATGGTTAAAGCGACCGGTGCAGCGCTGAAACACTTATTTTCAAACGGCTCCGAACTGGCCTTGCTCATACATTCGGCGCCGGATTTCTTGTCCGCGAGAAATTGTCCCGCGCTTCCCTGGATCGCCCCGTTCCTCGTGATGAATTTCCCGGAACGTGCTGTCGCTTCCCCCGCGGGGAGAGGAGTCGCAACCGCAACTGAGAAAATACGGTAACCGTTGAGCGGGAAAGAAGAGCTCACCGCAGAGAACGATTACAAAATACGCGACCTTATTCTCTCCAGAGAGCACGAAAGACTCTCAAGACCGACGACTGCCTTGATTCTTCACTGCTCCTCGGTCTCATCTTCGGTCGCGGTAAGTCCGAGACGCTTCATTTTTCTCCAGAGGGTCGTCTTGTTGATGCCGAGCTCCCGGGCGGCCGCGATTTTTCGACCCTTGCTTCTCGCCAAGGCATCCCGGATTGCTCTGACTTCGATGTCCGCGAGGCTCAGACCGATGGGCACGATGTCCGCCTCCTCGGCGGATCGACGGAGGGGGCCGGGCAGATGTCGAGCATCGATAAGTCCGCCGTGACAGAGTATGAACGCGTGTTCCACGGCGTTTTCGAGCTCTCGGATATTTCCGGGCCAATCATATTCCATGAACGCGGACAGCGCTCCATGGGACAATCCCACGATGTCTTTCCCCTTGATGCGGTTGAAGCGGTCCACGAAGTGCTGGGCGAGGATGGGGATGTCCTCCCGCCGCTCCCTCAACGGCGGTAGCACGAGCCTGAAGATCAGCACCCGGTAATAGAGATCCTCTCGAAAGCCCCCCGCCTGAACCATCGCTTTCAGATCTTTGTGGGTGGCGGCGATCACCCTGACATCCGCGTGTACCGGCTTGGTCGCGCCGAGGGGTTCAAAGGTTTTTTCCTGGAGCACCCTGAGGAGCCGAACCTGAAGCGCAGGTGTGATGTCCCCGATCTCGTCCAGGAACATGGTTCCCCCTTGGGCAAGGGCGAATCGGCCGGGCTTGTCACGCTTCGCATCGGTAAAGGCGCCGGCGCGATAGCCAAAGAGCTCCGATTCGAGCAGGCTGTCCGGAATCGCACCGCAGTTGACGGTGACCAGTGGTCGGGCTGACCGGGAAGAAAGCTGGTGGATCGCCTTGGCGAGCAGCTCCTTGCCCGTGCCGCTTTCTCCTTCGATGAGGATGGTGCTGTCGCTGAGGGCCACGTCCGGAAGGATATTGAACATTTCCCGCATCCGCGCGTTCCGGGAGATCATGTCTTCGAAGGCGAAAGACTTCTGAACCTCCTTGCGGAGCGTTTCCACCAGGGTAAGATCTCGAAAGGTCTCGACGCCTCCGACCAGATTGCCCCGCGCATCCTTCAGCATTGCCGTGCTGATACTTATGGGCACACGCTTGCCGTCGGCCCGGAGGATGTACACGGCTCGGTTGACCACGGGCTTCCCAGTCCGGACCGTTTGTTTGAGCGCGCAGTCACCTTCACAGATTTCAGCCCGAAAGACTTCACAACAGGGGCGCCCCAGCGCTTCCTCTCCGGTTACCCCCGTAATTTCCTCGGCGGCGCGGTTGAAAGAGGTAATACGAAAGTCCGCGTCCACGGTGAAGACTCCATCGGCGATGGAATCGAGGATCATCTGCATCTCTTGAGGAGTCGGAGTCCTCCGATTTTTCATCGATACGTTCATATGCACATCATTACCACAATGACCGCTCGGCCGTAAGCTTTGCGGGGAAATTCCCTTGACAAGATGAGACGCCTGACATAGTCTGAAACGCGAAGCTTAACTTGTGTTTCCCCAGTTGACCTCTCGTTAGGACCGCGGGCGTTATGCAAGGATTAAGACGTGAGGACAGAGGCGCCCGTGCCGAGGACCGACACACCGCAGAGCCAATCGGTTTATCCCCGTTCACAGAGAGCCCTCGTTCGTAACCGCAACCGCACTGCCCCACGACACACCGGGTGCATTTTTTTCCAAGGAGAAAGAGAATGAGCATTAACATCTATGTCGGAAACCTGTCCTTCGATGCCAGCGAGGGCGAGCTCAAGACCCTGTTCGAAGCCTACGGTCCGGTAGACTCCGCGAAGATCATCGTTGACCAGTTCACGGGCCGATCCCGGGGATTCGGCTTCGTCGAAATGCGAAATCGGGAAGAAGGGCTCAAGGCTATTCAGGAGCTCGATTCCAAGAATATGGCCGGCCGCACCCTGAAGGTAAACGAGGCTCGCCCCCGGAACAGTTCCGGCGGCGGACGGCGGGACGCGGGAAGATCCCGTTGGTAACTCGCTGACAATACTATCGTCTTGAGGATCGGGCAAGGGACTGTCCCGACGGACCCTTGCCCGGCCGACCGCGAGAGGTTGTCCTCTGCGCGGAGGAATTTTTGGGGATACGTTACAAGCACGCCCTCTGTCTCCACCCCTATTTCCGGGATAGCCATTCCGGTTCGTTGGGGCTCGCCGTTTTTCCACCAACCGGCCTCGAATACGTGGCCGCGGCCCTGGAGCCTCATGTCGATCGGGTCACCCTGCTGGACCTTCGTCTTCCCGGTCCCATGCGGGATGTCGAGACCCTGAAGTCATTCATCGCCCAAGACATCGATCTCCTCTGTATCAGCGTCAACTGGGAATACCACTTCAGAGAAGTGTGCGCACTGATCAACTCCCTTCCCGGCAACGTCTTCACCGTCGTGGGAGGAAAGCAGGCCACGGACTGCGTGGAAGAGGTGCTCGAAACGTGTCCCGGTGTCGACATCGTGGTGCGCGGTGAAGGGGAGGAGGGGATCGCCGAGATAGCGAGCGGCCGGCCGCTGGAAGATATCCAGGGAATCTCTCGCCGCAACGGATCCGGCGTCGTCCATAACGACAAGCGGCCGCTCCAGAAGGTCGAGAGCTACCGTTTTCCCGATCGGTCTCTCCGGAAGCAGAAGTATCACTTCAATATCGGCGGGCTTGCCCTACGTGGGGAAGAATTCGACATCATCCTCACTGCACGCGGCTGCCCTCACAAGTGCAAGTTCTGCACGTTCACCCTCAATCCGTGGGGCCAGAAGCGCAACTATTCCGCTCGATCCATCGATTCGGTCATGGAGGAGCTCCGGCAAATATCCGCGGGAATCATTCTCATCGCTGATGAAGATTTCTTCGTGAGTCCGTCACGGGCGAAGGCAATTTGCGAGAGGATCGTGGCAGAGGGCATCGAGAAGCGGTTTCTCGTGCAGGCCAGGATCGAGATATTTAAGCGTCCCGATGTGTTGGAAGCTGCGGTCCGAGCCGGGATCAAGATGTTTCTCTTCGGGATCGAATCTCCGACCGATCGAATTTTGGAACAACTGGACAAAGGGTTCGACACCGCGACGCTGAGAAAGGCCTTCGAGACTTTTCGCCAATTCCCGTTCTATTATCACGGCTATTTCATCTACGGGAATGTTACGGAAACGGAAGAGGAGATGATGAGGATTCCGCCCTTCGCCAAGGAGCTGGGCCTCGATTCCGTCACCTACCAGAAGCTGCGTATCGAGAAATATTCTCCCCTGAAAGAGCTTGTCGAGGCCACCCCCGGCTATTACGTCGGGGACGACCATATCGTTTACCGTGAAGGGCTTGGTCGCCCGTGGATCAAACGCATCAGCTCGCAAATCACAAGGGCGTTCTATACGCCGGATCAGCTTCTCAGAATTGTGAGGAAGCTCTTTCATGTCCGCTTGTTCACCCTGCGCGATGTTCTTCCCCTCCTGTTGGCGATCCCAATCGTGGTGGGTCAAGCCATCGGACGTAAGGTGAACAAGAAGTTGAATCGATTTTCGTTCTGGAATCGCCCCGCACCTCTTGTTCCGGGAACGACGAAGGAGCGGGCCTGACCGCTGCGATTCTCTCCCCTTCTACGATGTCTCCACGAATTCCTCTCTGACGTTGTCCCGGTGATCCACCATGTAGAGGACTGCCGCGCTTTCCCTCAGATCTTGAAGGAGTCGGGGGATTTTGTGCCGATCGATCCTGTATGCCCGGACGTACACGTTACGGTATCCCGGCGCCGCGCGTTCATACGAGGTCAGAATGCTGACGAGGCGGCCGCCGTACCCTCGGATCACGTCAGTTACTTCTTTGATCGATCCAGGGCGGTCTTCCACCTGGAAAGCAAACTGAACGCCGCGCTGCTCGAGGCCCGTGAGAGAAATCAGCGCCCTGAAAAGGTCCATTTTGGTTATGATTCCCACGACCGTTCCCTGATGATCCACGACCGGGGCCCCGGAGATGCGGTGTTTGAGCAGCACCGCGGCGGTTTCTTCCAACGTGTAGTCCGGCGGCACTGAAATGGGGTCCTTGGTCATGATATCGCTGATCTTGATCTTGGCCAGCAGGTACATGAGCTCGTGAACGTCCAGTAGTGTCGCATCGGAAGCCGAGGCCCGCTTGAGATCCCGATCGGTCACCACTCCCACGAGATTTCCGTTCTGCATCACCGGCAAAATGGAGATCTGTCTTTGCTTCATCAGACTGACCGCGTCGTGCATGGACGCGTTCACGTCAATGGTGAAAACCTCTTTCTTCATCCAGTATTTGACCAACATCGCCTTGCTCCTTCTTGTTGGGTGCACAAGGAGCGCCTCGGGACACGGAATGGGGATTCTCATGGTTCCTGGCGCCTGTTTTAGAGGGAGCAACCTTCGTGCCATCGTCAGAGGAAGTTCCGACTCGTTCGTCATCCCGTCAGGGAGCTCCCAGGCCGTATGCGAAGCTCGCGGCCGCTACTCCCGGCGTTTGACCGGCATGCCGAAGTACAAGATTTCGGAAATCCGGTCGCGGATTCCGACCCGGTGCCCCCTTCTGATCCCCCCGTCAACGGGGGGATGGGCTCCCTCACCGTTGACGGGGAGGGTTGGGGTGGGGTCTCTTGATTCGTCACTGTAGTTACGAAATCCTGTACTAAGGCGAGCTGTCAAGGTTTTTTACATCATGTAAAGCGATGCAGCGTTCCCGGAGGTCGTTGCCTTCGACTCCTGTGCGAAAATCCTGCCGCGGTGATGTGCTTTTCGGCCCGATCTGTGATAGCATGCTGATTATACAAAGCCTTCGAGATCTTTCGCCCTTGCCCAAACACTGTTCGTCACCGGGCAGGAACTCCTGCCCCGCGAGGTCGGCACATGTACAAAAAAATACTGGCGCCGCTCGACGGATCGCCAACCGATGAGCCTCTCCTGGAACACGTCAAGGCGCTGGCCAAAGAATGGGGGGCTGCTGTTCACGTGATTCAGATCTTTCGCATCGCCAAGGCGGAAGATCCTTTCGAACGACAAATGCAGATGGAAGAAGGTTCGCATGGATGGCGAGCCCGTGAACGAGCCCGCATCTTTCTGCCGAAGGTGGAAGAGGCGTTTCGCAAAGAAGGGATTGATGTTTCCGCCGAATTCCTCGTGGTGGAGGAGCCGGAGGCCAATGCAATCGTAAAGTGCGCGGAGGAAAAGGCCGTGGATGTCATTGCGCTGGCGAATCGTCACCGGTCGCCCGTTGGGAGCTTTTTCTTCGGAAACATAGAAGAAAAGGTTCGGCGGAGATCTTCGGTGCCGGTTTTGTTCGTACCGCAGTCCCGGCCGAAAGGAGCATGAGTGATGAACTCCGGAGACCTTATTGACCTCCTCAATCGTCTGCTGGAAGCTGAACTGGTGTCCTTGGAATTCTATCGCATCCACGTCGAAGCGATTCCGGATGAAGAGATCGCCGAGGGAATCAGAGGCATCATTCCCGCAGAACACGCACACGCAGTCGCCCTGACAACGAGAATCAGCGAGCTGGGCGGCATACCTGTCCGGCCCGGCGGGACCGCGTCGGCAAAGGGCAAGGAACTGGGCGAAACCAGCAGAGCCGGCGGAATCATGGCCATGTTGAGACTCGAGCTCGAGCAGGAGCAGCTCGCCGTCAAACACTATGCCTCCGTTGTGGCGGACGTCCTGGGCGACATGGAAACGCTGGAGATGCTCGAAGAACAGCTCTTCGACGAGATGCGCCACGCCAAGTGGCTCAAACAAACGATCAGCCGGAGCGAGGGGCGCTGAGGTTTCGTGGCGACCCAGGGAGCGCATTACCCCGAACAGGAGGAATGGTTGTGGAGGATCAATCGCGACCTCAGCCGGCGCCACCTGGAGCCGACGGTCAACGGCGGACACGGCTCAGCTTGCGCGTCCGCATATTCACCGTCCTGGGCGCCCTGGTTTTCATCGCAGTCGGTGGCGGACTGGTTTCCTTCTGGCAAACTTACATGATGGACCTGTTGTTCGCCGAGATCCTGGACGCTGACGTCGAGGCGCTCAGGGCCTCTCAGGAGATCGAAAATGCCATTGTGATGCAAAAGGGGTACGTGACCTACTATTTCCATGACGGTGATCCGAAGTGGCTCAAGCCACTCGCGGATTACAACCGGGCGTTCGAGATCTTGCTCAGGAAAGCCCGCCAGTGGGCCGCAACCGAGAAAGAGCGGCAGATTCTCAATGAAATCGACTCCCAGTACATCCGATTCAGCTACTCGCGCGATCAGGTACTCGGCTTGTACAATCAGGGCAGAAAAGAAGAAGCCTTTGAGCTCCACAAGACTGCCCGCGGACAGCTCTTCACCATAATCGATCTCTCCCGCAATTTCAGGCAGGAATACGAAACGAGAATCAACGCGGTTCGCACTCAGCTCCGGAACCGGGCGCGACTGATCGATGTTACGGCCATGGCGGCTCTCGTGACTGCGATAATTCTCGCGGTAATTCTCGGGTATATTCTCTTCAAGCAAGTCCTCGGCCCCATTCGACAACTCGCCTTTCAAAGCGATCATCGAAGGGGTGACGGCGGCCTCGTGGACGAGGTTTCAGCACTGAGCCAGCGATTCCAGAACCTCATCGACGACGTGGATCAAACCAAGAGTAAACTCAAGTGGAGCCGAGAGCATCTCCAACAGGCGGAAAAATGGGCTCTCGTGGGGAAGCTCGCCGCAGGAGTGGCGCACAGTGTCCGCAACCCGCTGACCTCAGTGAAAATGAGGTTGTTCTCTATGCAGCGGAGCCTGGCTCTCTCTCCAAGCCAGAAAGAGGACGTGGAAGTCATTTCCGAAGAGATTCGGCACATAGACACCATCGTAAACAATTTCTTGGAGTTTTCCCGGCCTCCCAAGCTCAAGACGCAGAAGGCCAGTCCTTCGGAGGTGGTCGATATGGCGATCCAGCTCCTTCGCCATCGTCTGGAATCGTACGACGTGACGGTGGAGGTACATCGCCAGGCGCCCCTCCCGGAGATCTTCGCAGACCCCGATCAGCTCAAGGAGGTTTTCGTCAACCTCATGGTCAACGCGTGCGAAGCCATGGTTAACGGCGGTCGCATTGACATCTACGAAGACGTCGGTCACTCCGACAGCATTGGACAAGCGGCAACTATACGGGTCACCGATAATGGCCCGGGAGTTCCCGATTCCCTTCAGGAGAAGCTGTTCCAACCCTTCTTCAGCACCAAGGAAGAAGGAACCGGCCTCGGGTTGAGTATTGCCACGCGCATCGTCGAAGAGCACGGCGGCTGGCTTGACCTCAAGTCGCGCGAAGGAGAAGGGGCGACGTTCATCATTACGTTGCCGGTTCAGGAGGTCAGTTCGTGGGAAACATCGTGATCGTTGACGACGACGCTCAGTTGAGACACAGCTTCGAGAAGTTGCTGGTCGCGGAGGGGCACGCCGTGCGGACCGCGCCTACCGGCGAAGGTGGCCTGGAGCTCGTTCGCGGCCAGGTGCCGGACCTGGTGATTATGGATGTTCGCTTGCCGGGTATGGACGGTCTCAAGACCTTTCAGGCCATGCACGACATTGAACCGAAGCTTCCGGTCATCATCATGACCGCCTTTGGCAGCACCGATACCGCGATCGAGGCTACCAAACTCGGGGCGTTCGATTACGTTCTCAAGCCCTTTGAGATCCCCGAGATGCTCGTCACCATCGACAAGGCCCTGGAAGCAGGCCGTTTCATGCGATCCCGGGTCGAGATGGACGTGTCCCCGGACGAGGCGACCGACGCAATCATCGGGAGCAGCAAGGCCATGCAGGAGGTTTACAAGGCCATCGGCCGCGTTGCCTCCACCGACGCCACGGTGTTGATCCGCGGCGAGTCCGGGACCGGCAAGGAGCTCGTGGCTCGCGCGATCTATCACCACAGTGTCCGAGCCAATAGGCCGTTTCTCGTGATCAACTGTGTTGCCATCCCTGAAACGTTGCTGGAGAGCGAGCTGTTCGGGTACGAAAAGGGGGCCTTTACCGGGGCCGCGCATCGGAGATTGGGCAAGATCGAGCAGGCCAACGGAGGAACGGTGTTCCTCGACGAAATCGGAGACATGCCGTTCAGTATCCAGGCCAAGATTCTGCGACTGCTCCAGGAGAAGAGCATCGAACGGCTCGGCGGTCGTTCGCCGATTCCGGTGGACGTGCGGGTCATCGCGGCCACCAACCGGGACCTCGAGGAGGCCCTTGCCGAAGGACGATTCCGGGAGGATTTGTACTATCGCCTCAAGGTGGTGACGCTCAGACTCCCTCCGCTCCGGGAGCGCGCGGGAGACATCCCCATCCTGGCGAATTACTTTCTGAAACGGTTTGCGAGAGAGATGAGCATCGACAGCCCCGGCATGACGGAAGGGACCAAATCCATGATGGAAGGCCACTCGTGGCCGGGGAACGTCCGCGAGCTTGCCAACACGGTCCAGAAGGCCCTCATTTTCAGCCGGGGGGCGCCCATCAGTCGCGAAGAGGTCTCGCAGGCAATCCGCGGAGAGAGCAAGCCCCGCGAAGTGGGCGGAGGCGCCCACGATGAGCACGTTCAGCGGTGGGTTCGTCGGGCGCTGAGCACGGAAAGCGGAGAGAGAACCTTTAGCGACATTATCGACCGCTTCTCCGGGCTGGTCATTACCGAGGCGCTCAACATAACCGCGGGAAATCGGTCGCAGGCAGCCAAGCTCCTCGGGCTGTCGCGGCCGACGCTTTTGGCGAAAATCGAAAAGTATGGCATCAGGATAGAAACCGCGGTGCGAACGGAAGGATGAGCACTCCTTTTCACAAGTGCGGCGCAGCCGGTAATGCGTGAGCAGAAGAAGATTGGGAGGAGCGTAGCGACGAAGCAATCTCTAATACCACTTCGCGAATCAACGAGTAACATAGGTCGTCTGCGGGACGGCCTGGCCCCTGGAGCGAAGTCCAGTCTTGACTGCCGTGGCGGAAGGGACCAGGCCGGCACTTGGCCTTCCATGGTTACATTTTGAAATGCGAACTGGTATAAACCGTCAGGTGGCAGAATATGTCTCCCAATTAATGCCGCTCTGGAATTGGCGCCTCGAATACTTTCACACCTCTTAGACCCCCCGATCCTCGTGGGGCCAGATGTACTTGTGGATCTGGAGCTGAAATCTCGCTTGCAGACGGTCGTCCAGCATCCATTGTACGAGGTTTCCCGGGGGGAGCTCCCCGAAGACACACGAGAGCAGCACCTTCGGCCCTGACTGATCGAAGTGCTCACGGATGATACCCCTGGTCCATTCGTAATCGTGGTGATCGGAGAGCACGAATTTGACCTCGTCATTCGGGCCGAGGTTCCAGATGTTCTGCCATCTGGTCATATGGCTTTCACCGCTCGACGGGCACTTGATGTCCATGATCCGGATCGCGTCTTCCGGCAGGATCGAGATGTCCCGTGAACCGTTCGTTTCCACCAGGACCTGGTGTCCGCCCTCCAGCAGCGCTGCGGCAAGCGCCGGTGTCTCTTCCTGCAAGAGGGGTTCGCCGCCGGTAATCTCGACAAGCCTTATCCCATGCGACTCGACCTCACGGAGAATCTCCTCGAGTGACCTTTCCTCCCCCTCGTCCCGCGCGTAGGCCGTGTCGCAATAGCGGCATCGAAGATTACATCCCGTCAGCCTGACAAAAACGCAGGGGAGCCCGACGAAAGAGGACTCGCCCTGGATGCTCCTGAAGATCTCGCACACGATTAGACTCATTCCTGTCTCCAATTTCCTTGAAGCGTCAAGAGGAACTGTTCCCTTCCGGCGGGGAAAGGGACTCGTCGGCCCGCGCAAATGAATGCTGCCGTCAGACACCCTTAACGTTTTGAAAAAATCCCCCTCGGTGTTAAGATACCACACTTCGCGTGAATGGCCTTCGGCAATGCAGCCTACCGCTGCGGGCCTTCTGGAGGGAAAGCTTGCAGAAAGCTCTCGTTCGGTTTCTTCCCGATGACGTGACGGTCGAAGCCCCCATGGGACAAGTGCTCCTGGATACGGCACTTGACGCGGGGATTTTCATGCCGGCCGCGTGCGGAGGTTCAGGCGCGTGTGGCCAGTGCAAGATAAAGGTCCTCGAGGGATCGGTCGAAGCGCTTATGATGGAAAAACTCAGCGCTGAGGCCAAAGCTGCCGGGTACGTCCTGGCCTGTCAGTCGAAACTTACCGGCGACGTCACCATCGAGATTCCCGAGGCAAAGGTCGGGCGCAAGGTGATCCCCCGGGATGAGGCCGAACGGATGCGCGTCACGGCCAAGCCCATGGAATCCCCCATTATTCCCGAGCTCGGGCCCATGACGTTTCGCGTCCTCATGGAGCCGCCCGCGCCAACCGCCGAAGACAACGTCAGCGACTTCGGCCGGATCGTTCGGACCCTGAAAGTCGACCACGAGATTTCACCGGTTACCGCGAATCTGGGGGTCCTGCGGGACATGCCCGTGCTGGCGCGTCAAGACCACTGGAAGATCACCGCTTCCGTTCAAATCGAGGAATCCCCGGATGGAGAGTGCCCTCCGGTATACCGCCTTCGCCGAGTGGACCCCGGACACATGCCCGCGGCTCCCACGGCACTCGCGGTGGACATAGGGACCACTTCACTCTGGGGTGAGCTCGTGGATCTGGAGTCCGGAGAAGTCCTCGCCCGCGCCTCGCGGTATAACCCGCAAATTTCCATGGGCGACGACGTCATCAGCCGCATTATCTTCGCCCTGAAGAAAGACGGACACCACAAGCTGCAACAGCAGGTCGTCAAAGGGCTCAACGAGATCATTGAGGAAACGTTGCAGCGGAGCGGCCGGGCCCGCGATTCGATTCATTACATGGTGGCCGCGGGAAACACGGTCATGACGCACCTCTTTCTGGCTCTCTATCCGAAATTTCTCCGTGAATCGCCCTATGTTCCCGCAGCCCAGAATATCGAAGCGGTTTCCGCCGGTGAACTGGGCCTGGACATGCCGAGCCAATCGTTCGTCAGGGTGTTTCCCGGCGTGGCGTCCTACGTGGGCGGAGACATCGTGAGCGGTGTGCTGGCCAATGGGATGTGGAAATCCCCTGAGATGACCCTCTTCATCGACATCGGGACGAACGGCGAGATCGTCGCGGGAAACATGGACCTCCTCATGACCGCATCGTGTTCTGCGGGACCGGCGTTCGAAGGGGGGGGGCTCGAGCACGGAATGCGTGCCGCGCCGGGGGCCATCGAAGGAGTCCTCATCGATCCGGACAGCTTCGAACCGATGATCAGAACCATCGATTCCAAACCTGCTCGCGGCATTTGCGGTTCCGGAATCATCAACATCATTTCGCAACTGCTCCGGACCGGCGCACTCGACCGGAACGCCAAATTCTCGCACGACCTGAAGACCGACCGGATTCGGAAGGGGCGGAGCGGTTACGAATATGTGCTTTGCTGGGCTGCGGCGAGCGGGCTCACCGAGGACATCGTCCTGACCGAGGTCGACCTGGACAATATCCTGAGAGCAAAGGCCGCAATGTTTGCCGGTTACGCATGCCTCCTGGACAAGATCGGTCTCACGGTGGAGGCCCTGGATCGGGTGATTATTGCGGGCGCGTTCGGGAGTTTCATCAACCTTGACCACGCGGTCACCATCGGTCTGTTGCCCGACATCCCTCGGGAAAAATTTTCTTTCATCGGTAACTCGTCATTGAAGGGGGTCCGATTGGCTGTCATAGACAAGAGCCTCTATCGACGCTCCCGAGACATTGCAAGCTCCATGACCAACGTCGAGCTCTCCGAAGATCCGTCTTACATGGACAACTTCATGGCCGCGCTCTTCCTGCCGCATACCCGTACCGAGCTGTTTCCGTCGGTGCGCCTCGGAAACGGTGGGTAGAGAGGCTGCTTCCCGCAGGACAAATGTCCCATCCCCCCGATCGGCGCTATAGGAACGCGCCTTGAAATTCGCGGGGAAGTTGATGCCATTTTGAGTAGGGGCAGACCCGAGGAGACTGTCTCAGAATTCAGTTTCGAGTCCAAATCGGGGCACGATCCGGAGCCAACGAGTAGCGGGGTGGTCCGGACGTTATACGTCCGGGCCACCCAAAGCCAAGTTGGTCGATTCTTGTAGCACGATTTCCATTCAGTCGCAGATTTTGAGACAGTTTCCGAGTGTCTGCCCCCATTTAGCCT
>Ga0172371_10000315_pt1 | contig 73021 bp, 69 predicted proteins | sample Lak12m_FD_114543 | JGI IMG/M metagenome (GOLD analysis project Ga0172371, IMG submission 114543) | Freshwater microbial communities from Kabuno Bay, South-Kivu, Congo - kab_022012_12m | ecosystem: Environmental > Aquatic > Freshwater > Lake | place: Democratic Republic of the Congo: South-Kivu... | reverse complement strand
TTATGTCGATAAGCTCTTCCTTGGTTTTATCAAAAAGGATAGTCGGCTTATTCACAAGTTTATTATGCACCTAATCCGTGGCTGTGTAAATAGTTTTTCGCTCAATCGGCTAAACTAATACAGTTTTTTAATAAGCATGACATTTTCCCAAGCCCAGGTGGCGCAGGGAAAATGTTAGTGCAAATTAACCCTGCACCGTGCGAATGAAGTGAGCTCTGGTGCAGGGTTTAGGACAAGAACATGCCATCAGTGAAAATAGGCTCAAAAACTATAAATACCAATGTGTTTGTGGCGCCTTTGGCGGGTTGCTCTGACCTGGCTTTTCGGCTTATTTGCCGCGAATATGGCGCTAAATTTTGTTTCTTTGAAATGATAGATGCTAATTCTTTGATTTATAACCGCATACGCAGCTTACGGATTATTAAAACGACCGAAGAGGATGCCCCTATCGCCGGGCAACTGCTGGGAAGAGACCCGCAAATAATGCTTGAAGCGGCGCTGAAGCTTATGGATTCGGTAAACATTTCTTTTTTGGATATAAACTGCGCCTGTCCGGTAAGAAAAGTGGTCAAAAAGAAATACGGCGCATATCTGATAAATGACGGCGACGCTTTGTCAAAACTCATCAAGAAACTTTCCGGCAATCTCCCGGTGCCTGTAACAGCAAAAATAAGAATAGGCTATCTGGAGAAAAACAGGAAACAAATAATGGACGCAGCAAAAATATGTGAAGACAGCGGCGCCTGTGCCCTGTTTGTGCACGGAAGGACCAAAACCCAGATGTATAGCGGCGACGTTGATTATGATTTAATAAAAGCGGTTAAAGAAGCGGTAAATATTCCTGTGTTTGGCAGCGGAAATGTGCTTACGGCGCAACTTGCAAAAAAAATGTTTGATGAGACGAATTGTGATGGAATTATTGTTGCAAGAGGCGCCCTTGGAAGGCCATGGATGCCTAAAGATATTGCGGATTATATGGAAGGCAGAAATCTAACGCCTATAAATATGAACGAAAGAAAAACAGCGCTAAAAAAACACCTTATTTATTTCAGAAAATACAAGGAAGTTAAAGACGCGGTAAAGGTGGGGTTTATGAGAAAAATTGCGCTTTGGTATCTTCGGGATTTTGCAGAGTGCGCGAGAGCGCGCGGGGCAATTTGCAGAATTAACAGTTACGATGAATTACTCGAACTTATAAATAACCTGCCTGAAGATTAAGATACTTCTTCTTCCAGTTTCTTTATCAAGCTTTCGGTTTCTTTAAGAAGAGTCGGCGGAAGCAATTTGGATATTTCTATTTCCTTCTTCATGCTTTTAAGCACACTTAAATATCTTTTCATAACGCCTACGCGTTCTTTTTCATGGGTTTCTTCAGGGTCGATTTCCTTGCGCTGCCTGATTAAGTTAGTTAAATCTTTTTTTACGACCTGGGCATCCCTTCCCTTTTCAAAAATATCTTTTTTAAGGTTGGCATAATCCTCGTTATCAAGGACCTTATTATTTTTTGCTTTTCTGAGAAGATCAACCGACTCGTAAGTGGGCACTGTAGTTGCGGGGGATTGCTCTGTATATTCCGAACTTAAATATTGCGGCTCTTCTTTCTCAAGAAAATAATAGCTTCTTAACAGTTTCATTGCAGTTAATTTTTTTATGCCTATTTCCTTAGAGGTATAGCCTTCAAGGGTATTAAAACCCCAATCTTTATAAAGCTTATCCTTCCACACCGCATAAAGCGAGCGGCCCAGCGCAACCCATGATGTTTTAAAATTCTTGGCGCTCTCAAGCACATGATAACGCAAAGAATCCGGGTTAACATCCTGCATTTTGTTTTCAATATTTTGCATAGATTTTGTTTTATGGGTATCCATATCAACTCTCCTTCAATGAGCGCACAACTTGTGGCAGCCGAAGGCGAACATAAGTTGTATGCGCAAATTGAACCCCGCACCTTTATCTTATTCTGAAAAGAATGTGTTCAAAGGTGCGGGGTCAAGTTCGACTAGACATTTTTCAGGCATAAAGCCTGATAAATGTAAGTCTCATTTGATTTTATGTTTTATTTTCTCAATATGGCCAAGCTCTGCATTTTTTAATTCAGTTAGGAGCTTTTTTAGTATCGGGCTTGATGTCGCTTTAAGCATGTCCTCGTAAAACTTATAGGAAGATTCTTCTTTCTGAAGCGCCAGGTCTAAAATATCCGCCGGCGTCAGCGGCTTTGTATATTTATCCCTTCTTTCGTATTTCATAAATTCCTCCTAAAATTACAAGTACTATCTTAACTTAATTCCTTCCTGTGAACTTAAACCAGCGCGAATTGCGTTATGGATTTCATCAACTTCCTGCGAGGTAAGCGTGCGGGCCTTCGATTGATAAAACAGGCGCAGCGAAAAAGCAACAAAACCGTCCTCTAAATCTTTCCCCTTGTATGTATCGACTATTCTGTAATCAGAAATATATTCTTTCTTTTCTTTTATTATTTTTTCGACATCGCTGAAATGCCTGCCCTTATTAAGCGCTATGCTGATATCGCGAAATACAGCGGGATACGGGCTTATCGGTAAATAGCATTTAAGTTTCCTCTCAGCGCAAAGAGAAGTTATGTCGAGCTCACAAAGGTATAAATCTTTTTTAAACCCAAGCTCATTTGCGAATTTTTCATTAAGTTTTCCTAAAAACCCTGCGGGTTTTTTATTTATAGAAACTTCCAAGGCGTTCGTACAGAAGAAAAAACTCTTTTCCCTGAATTCGAAATTATTAACATTAAGGAACTTAAAAATTTCCTCTGCGATAGCCTTAAGGTAAAATAAATCTTTCCCTTCGTCGCAAATACCTATTGAAAGGCGGGGCAATTCGCAAAAGCTGCCGGCATTTGCGGAATAAACATTTGCTATTTCAAAGAAATGCAAATTACTGCGGCTTCTGTTTAAATTGTAACCGATTGCCTTAATCATTCCGAGAGAAAGTCCGGGACGCATTGAATTTTCCTGCGCCCGTAAAGGATTTACCAATTTTATAAGATTATCGTAGCCTAATTTATTAAGCTCCTCTTCGGATTCTATACTATATGTAATTATTTCATTAAGCGAAAGGGAGCAAAGAAACTGCCTTAACTCTTTTTTAAACTCATAAATTTCATTCTTAACTACTTCGTGCGCGATTGCGGGAATCTGCTGTTTTATTTTATCATAACCATAAATTCTTGAAATTTCTTCATATACGTCTACATCCTCTGTTATGTCAAATCTGTGTTTTGGAGCCAAAAGCATAAATTTATCTTTCCCTGACTCTTTAACCGTAAATCCTAAATTTACGAGAATGGTTTTTACTTTACTCTTCGGATATTGCGCGCCAAGATATTTATTTAACTTGCCAAGCTCAAGGGTTATTTTTTTATCCGTAACGCGCGGTTTACGCCCTGCCTCGAGATAGCCCGCGAATTCTGCGCCGGCTATTTCAGCTATAAGCCCGGCGGCCTCAGCTGATGCATACTCGAGATAGTCGGAAAATACCTGCCTTTCAAACCTGTAGGATGAATCTGTATCTATACCTGCCGCCCTTCTTGAATGCCTTATCCTAAGAGGAGAAAATATTGCCGCTTCTAGAAGAATATTTTTTGTGTTTTCTGTTACTTCTGTATTTTTCGCGCCCATTACTCCCGCGAGCGCAATAATTTTTTTGTCATCAGCAATAACAAGGTTTTCGTAATTCAAAATTCTTTCTTTCTCGTCTATCCCTGTGAATTTTTCTCCGGGGCGAGCTCTTCGTATATAAATATTTCCTTCGATTTTATCTTCGTCAAAAGCGTGCAAAGGATTACCCCATTTAAGCATGCAATAATTTGTAATATCGACTACGTTGTTTATAGTGTTTATCCGGCAGTTGGTGACCTTCTCCTGGATGAGCCTTGGCGAAACTGAGACCTTCACCCCCTTAAGCTTCCTTGCCACATAAAATGGGCAGTCTGCAGTATTTTCTATTTTTATAAGTTTGTCTTTGATAAGAGGCGACTTAATAATTTTGGGGTATTTTATGTCAATTTTTTTGCCCAGGCAGCTGGAAACTTCCCTTGCTATACCGATTATTGAAAGCCAATCGTACCTGTTTGAAGTAATTTCGATATCAAAAACGTGGTCATTGCCTAGTACTTCGTGATGTTCCACCTCAATACCAGCCATAGTAAGAAGCTGTGCCAGTTTTTGAGCTGGTAAATCAATTTTTATAAATTCTTTAATGAAACTTAAGCTGAACCTCATTTACTTCTATTCTCCTCAACGCTTTGAACACGCTGGCCTATCGCAGCCAATGCAGCCTTACCCCGGGATACTTCCGCATCTACCTGAGAAAGAAGCTCCGGAGGAATACCCTGCTGGACATATACACGCCTGGCTTCTTCCATCATTTCCAGGGCGTTCTTTTCTAATTGCTTAAAAAATCCTAACTGGCTTTCATCCGGGTTAGCTCTTAGCGATTTTGCCAGAGCTAAATAAATATCCACGCTATTAAGAAATTTTTCGTGGTAAACACGCAATTCCGCGGGCGGCGTTAAACTATCGGCTCGTTTTTTAACTGCCTCGGTTTTTGTGATGACTTCATCAAGCACAGTGAATTTTGATTTTTGGTCCAAGGGCAACATTTTTTGCTTAGCATCTTCTCCTATCTGGCGAAGTTCGGTTGAAATAATTTGCACCTGACCTAAGTAACCAGCGACACTCGCAAACCAGCCTTCCCAATTTTTAGGCTTTGAACCTTCGTTTCCTGTCTGGTTGCTTGAGTTTTCATTTCCTGTTTGTTTATTGGTATAGTAAATTTTCTCTGCCTGCGAAGAATCCTGCGGTTTGCTTTCTGATTTAGCGGGTGCGCCTACATCAGAAATGCTTTCAATTGCGTCAGAATAGTATGTTATAGGCACGCCTTCTATCTCTACTTTTATGCTTTTATCGTTTCTTTCAATTATTTTACCTGTTATTATCTTGCCCGATTTTAACTTGATGGTTTCGGCAAAACAAAACTGAGCCGCGGAAATCATCATTAAGACCAATAATATTATTCTCATGGCTTTTACCGTCCTTTTTTAGGCGAAGGAAATTTTATCAAATTCAAAACTGCTCCAGAAATTTCACATCATTTTCGTAAAAAAGCCTTATATCGTTTATGCCGTATTTTAGCATTGCCGGGCGTTCAACTCCCATGCCGAAAGCAAAGCCTTTGTATTTTTTAGGGTCTATACCGCAGTTTTTAAGCACTTTTGGATGAATCATTCCGCAGCCGAGAATTTCAAGCCAGCCTTTTCCTTTGCATAAACTGCATTTATCTTTCTCACCTTTACAGATAAAACAGGAAATATCAACTTCAGCTGAGGGCTCAGTAAAAGGAAAGAAATGCGGCCGAAGGCGTAAATTAACATCCGGGGCAAAAAACAACCTTGCAAAATTAAGAAGCACGCCTTTAAGTTGCGCAAAATTTATATTTTCATCTATGGCAAAACCTTCAACCTGATGAAACATAAATGAATGGGAAGCATCAACCGCGTCAGGCCTATATACCCTTCCCGGAGAAATTACCGCGATAGGCGGTTTTGAAACGCTCATTACGCGCGCCTGAGAAGGCGAAGTGTGACTGCGCAGCAAAAATTTTCCTCTGTGCTTTTCTTTTGGTTCTGGTATGTCCAGATAGAAAGTATCAAACGCATCGCGGGAGGGATGATCCAGCGGTATATTTAAGGCGCTAAAATTATGCCATTCATCTTCTATTTCTGTTCCTTCGACTACGGTAAAGCCTAGTTTTTCAAAAACAGAACAGATTTCCTCGCTAACCGCGCTTAAAATGTGGCGGCTTCCTTTTTCAATCCTCGCTGCAGGATAAGTTAAATCGATTTTTTCTTCCGCAGAGCCTAAACCTTTTAATTTTTCTTCGAGAGCAAGAGATATCTTATTTTTAAGAATGTTCAGGTTCCTGCCCCAGATGCCTTTCTCTTCCTTGCTCAAAGAAGGTACCGTAGAAAAAAGCTTGTTTATCTCAGCTTTTCTTCCAAGGTATTTTACCCGAAGCGCTTCAATATCGGCAGAAGCCCTCACGGCTGATAAATCTTTCCCGAATTCCTCTTCCAGTTTTTTAACTTCTATTTCCATTGGAAAATCCTTTTATGCACAGATAATCGCAGATACAAAACAGATGATCGCAGATGATTTTATCTGTGATCATCCGCTTACAAATCTGTGGTTATCTGTGTTTTAAGAACCATAACCTAATCTTATAAAATAAATAACTGTTAATGTCAAACAAATTATAAGGAATGCAATTGCCACCTTAATTTTACGCGGGGAAATTATTTCCTCTACTTTTTCGCCTTTTTGGATAACCTGCAAACTAGATGCGTGGATATCTAAATCTCCTCCGTGCATGGCGCAGACGCGGTTAAATATTCCTTGCGCCTCGATGATGTCGCCTTTTGTTTTATAGCTCCCGGTATAAGAAATTTCTTTAACCAAATCCTTCGCAAGCCATATTCCTATTGCGCTTTTACCATCATTTACGTTTATCCAGGCAAATTTTCCTCTTACCATTACATCGCCGATAATCTCTCCGCTATAAATTATTTCTTTACCGTCATATTGTTTGGCGTTGTTGATTAAGTCGGAACTCGAAACTTGAGAGTAACACGTAACAGGTAGTATGTAACAGGTTATAATAATCAATATTAATTTCACAAAAATTTTTACGTGTAATGTGTTACGTGATACGTGTGACATTTTCTTACTTCCCCTTTACCGCTGCCACGATAAACCCTAGCAGCGTAAATATAGACATAAATTCAAGGCGGCCTACCCACATTTGTATTATATAGGTAACTTTTAAAAGTGCGGGCATGCTGATATCGGTTATACCGCAGGAAAGACCTACATTTGCAGCGGCGGATGTAGATTCAAACAATGAATTAACAAAAGGGTAACCGAAAAACATGCCTACAAGCGCGCCGCCTGAATAAAGAACAAGATAACATAAAGTAATTAGAAGAGCTGCCCGGACTTGTTTATCTTCAAGAAAAGTGTTTTTTATGTGGTGAAACCTCTGAACAATTATGGCTTTTTCCGGAAGCATTATTCTTCTTATATCCTCTTTGAGCGCTTTCATTATTATACCAATACGAAGCATTTTTATGGCACCAGTAGTTGAACAAACTGCGCCTCCAAGAGCCATTGCAAAAATTACTCCGGTTAAAGAAAGCTGGTTCCAGTCATTTATAAATTGTTTTGCGTATATAGTTTGAAACCCCGTTCCGGTATGGCCGGAGATTAACTGGTAAAAACCTTTTCGAAACAGAATTAACGCATCCTGGTAAATGCCTAGCCTATAAAGCCCTATGGCGGTAATAATAAACGTTATAATAATTGTAACGAAAAAAGTGCGCATTTCTATGTTACGTAACAATTCCTTAAAATTTCCTGTCCAGAGATGATAATGCAATTTGAAATTGATGGCGCCTAAAATCATAATTACCACTGTTATAATCTCTATGTACATGCTGTGGTAATAAAGAATATTTTGCGATTGCGGAGCAAATCCGCCAGTATCAAAGGCAGTCATAAAAATACATGCTCCGTGGAAAAAAGCATTATGAGGTTTCATTCCGTTTAGAATTCCGGTTATTCCAAGCGCGAGAGTCCCAAGCACAAGAAAAACTATGCTGACCAGCCAGATAAATCTTGAGGTATGAATAACATTAGGAAGCACTCTTTCGTCACGGGCTTCACCAACATACATTCTAAACGCCCCTGAAAAGCCTTTTACAAAAAGCGAGAGAGCAACAATAACAATACCCTGGCCGCCTATAAACATTATAAGATGCCGCCATAGGTTATGGGCATAAGAGAGATGGTCGAGATCCTGAACCAGGGTTAAACCTGTTGTCGCAAATCCGGACATTGCGTCAAAACATGCATCAAGGTAAGACTTAAAATGCCCGCTTAAATAAAGCGGTATGGCGCCTATTATTGTTGCAACCAGCCAGGAAAGCGAAACAACAATCATTCCCTGCATCCAGTTTAAATCTTTTTCGGTAAAACATATTTTGGTGAGTATAAATCCTAGAAGAAATGACACTCCTATGCCGATAAGAAAATCAAAGGTAGGGCTTATTTCCTTAAAACCCAGCGCAACCACCAGTGGTATGAGCATAAAAAGGCCGATACCTATGGTAATTTTCCCAAGATAATACCCGATTATTTTAAAATCGTCTAAATGCGGTTTCAAAACCATATTAGCGAATAATTAAAAGGCACACCAGGAAAGCCGCTGCCATAATTATCAGCGCATAAAGTATTTCAACAGAAATACCTTCTACGGCATTAAGAATAAGCTTCTTGGTTATATTTATTTTTTTAAGCATTTTTTATTGCGATTAGTAAATTAAAGACAGGCAGGCAAAGTTGTTTACAATTTACCTACCAAAAGGCTTAAAAGTGACGGTTCGTTGCCGATAAGCGTTAAAGCAATTATATCGTCTCCGGGCTTAAGTTTTGTATAGCCTTTCGGTATGATAACTTCTTCTGCCCTTAGAATAGATACAAGCGTTGAATTTTCCGGCCAGGTAATTTCCTGAACTGATTTTCCTATTACCGGTGAATCTTCCGGAAGGTCTACGCGCACAATTGCAAGTTTTCCGCGCTTAAAACTTAGGAGGTTTACAAAATCGGAATATGAGGCTTCTTCTTCGATTATTTTTGCGATTATTTTTGTATCGTCGACAGGAACGTCAATCCCCAGTTCTGAAAATGTTTTTTCGTTATCGGGATTATTAACGCGACCTACAGTTCTATGCACTTCGAATTTTTCTTTGGCAAGCTGGCAGATTATAAGATTATCTTCATCATCCCCTGTTACCGCCGCCAAAACATCAGCGCGTGCGATACCTGCCTGCTCTAGAATATCCGGCTCGCAACCATCGCCGTTTATAACCAAAATGTCCAGCTGTTTTGCCAGCTCATCACAAATAATCCTATCTTTCTCGATAAGACTTACTGTGTGCTTATTTTGATTTAACCTTTTTGCCAGGTAATACCCGACTTTTCCTGCGCCAACAATTACTATATTCATAATTTTATAAGCTAAACCTTTCTTTTATCTTACTAAGGCTTCTTACTTTAACTACACCCATTAATATATCGCTTTCCTCAATCTTTGTCTTCTCGTCAGGAATTATAACTCCATCCATGCGCCTTACAGCAACTACGATAAATTCTCCCGGGATATTTAAACTCTGAACGGGGCTGCCGATAAGATTTTTTTTGGGATCTATTTCTATAACTCCTAAATCTTTTGTTTCAATAAGATAGCTTGAGAAGTGGCTTTCGATGATTTTGTCACGAAGCATAGCGGCAAAGAGTATGGTTCCGCTTATTATGTCCATACCAAGCGCTGCATATATATGAGCGCGCTGCGGGTCATAAACACGCGCAATAACTTTTGGCACGTTGAATATTTTCTTTGCAACCTGAGCGGAAATGAGATTTGTATTGTCGCCGTTTGTAACCGTACAGAAAGCATCTGCTTTCTCAATTCCTGCGCTTTTTAGCAAGTCCTGGTCAAAACCGTTGCCAACCAGGGTTATACCGTTAAATGCGCCGCCCAGCCTGTCAAAAGAAGAAGGGTCTTTGTCAATAACGACAACGTTATGCCCTTCGTTTGAAAGGAGTTTGGCAAGTTCCGAACCAACACGGCCGCAGCCAACGATTATAACGTACATATTTTTCCTGGAAAGCCTTCAGCTTTCAGACATCAGCGGTCAGCAGCTAGAGAGCTGGGGGCTGATGCCTGATGGCTGAGAGCTATTTTTTTACTTCTTCCACTATTTTATCAAAAACCGCGGGATATTCAGCTGCTATTTTTGCAAGCATATCCCTTGAGAGAAGGACATTTTTCTTCTGCAAATCATGCATAAAATCATTGTAGGTGAGTCCTTTTTCTCTTACCGCAGCGTTGATACGCGTAATCCAAAGGTTGCGGAATTCCCGGCGTCTGGCGCGTCTATCCCTGTAAGAATAAACAAGCGCGCGGCGTACTGTTTCAATTGCGCGCCTGAAATTTTTCGAACGCCTGCCCCAATAGCCTTTCGCCATTTTCAGGACTTTTTTCTTGCGCGCACGCGAAGCTGGTTGTTGTTTTACTCGCATTTGTTCCTCCTTATATTACACAGATTAGCACAGATGGCAAATCACAGATTATCGCAGATGATTTTATTTGTGCTCATCCGCTTGCAAATCTGTGATCATCTGTGCTTCTAGAATGAATACGGTAATGCCCTTTTTACCGCCATTTTGTCAACGCCTGCAACAAGCGCTTTTTTCCGTAAAAATCTTTTTCTTTTTTCGGACCTTGCGCTTAAAAGATGCCTTCTGCTTCCTTTTGAACGAAGAATTTTTTTGTTTTTAGTAACCTTTAGCCTTTTCGCAAATCCTTTTTTTGTTTTTAGTTTCGGCATATTTTTTACTCCTTTTTATATCACGAATATCCACGAATTATGTGACGAATTGCCACGAATGAGAAACGGATTTATTCGTGGTGATTCGTTTCAAATTCGTGGTAATTTGTGTTACTTCGGCCCCAACACCATTATCAATGCTTTTCCAAGCATTATCGGTTCTTTATCAACCTTTCCTATTTTATCTATATCCTGTATGAGCTTCCCGATAACGCGGTTACCCAAATCTTTATGGGCAAGTTCTCTGCCGCGAAATAACATTCTGATTCTAACTTTGTGGCCTTTCTCGAGAAACTCTTTTACGTGTTTTGATTTTATTTCATAGTCATGCATATCTATTCTTGGGCTTAAGCGTATCTCCTTAAGCTGGGCCTGCTTTTGGTGTTTTTTTACTTCTCTTTCGCGTTTTTCCTGCTCATAGCGGTACTTTGAAAAATCCATTATGCGGCATACCGGCGGATTTGCTGCGGGAGCTACTTCAACCAAATCAAGCTCTGCTTCGTCCGCCTTTTTTAAAGCAAGTTCCCGCGGAAAAATTCCAAGCTGCTCGCCTTCCGGCCCGATAATTCTTAAAGTTTTAGCAAATATCTTTTCGTTAACTCTTATATACCTCACTCTTCCTGGCCCTCCTTCTTAAATGGCATATGCCACTGCCAATATATTAACCGACTGACTCTTTTTTTAAAAGAGCCAGAAACCCTTCTATGTCCATATTGCCCAGATTATTCATTCCTCTTGCTCTTACAGAAATCTGTTTGGTTTCTAGTTCCTTCTTGCCTACTATAACCATGTAAGGCACTTTACGCATTTCTTTTTCTCTTATTTTTCTCTGCAAAGTCTCATTGCGTAAATCAGCCTCAACTCTGAAATTTTCTTTTTCCAAAATTTCCTTTATTTCTTTTGCATATTCTTCTGTATCTTGCGTAATGTTTAAAACGCTTACCTGGACAGGCGAAAGCCAAAGAGGAAATTTCCCTGCGTAATGTTCAATTAAGGTTGCGATAAACCTCTCCAAACTTCCCAATATTACGCGGTGAATCATAACCACACGCGTATCGTGTCCGTCCGGCGCACGGTAAGTTAAATCAAATCTTTCAGGTATGGCGTAATCAAGCTGCACAGTTGCGCACTGCCATTCCCTGTTTAAAGCATCTTTAAGTTTTATGTCTATTTTCGGGCCGTAAAAAGCTCCATCGCCCGGGTTTATTTTGTAATTGAAATTTTTTTTCTTTAAAACTTCTTCAAGAATGCTTTCAGCCTTGTCCCAATTCTCTTTTTCGCCGATAAATTTTTCCGGCCGCGTGCTTAGTTCCGCGGTAAAACCGGTGAAGCCGAATTTATTCATTGCTTCTTTTACGAAATCTAAAACGCCGTCTATTTCGGAATATAAATCCTCCGGCCGGCAAAATATATGCGCATCATCCTGCGTAAAGCCGCGCACCCGCAGCAATCCGTGCAATACTCCGCTTTTTTCATAACGGTAAACAGTGCCTAGCTCAAACATTCTTAGCGGCAGCTCTCTCCAGCTATGCAGGCCTGCCTTATAAATAAGTATGTGGCCCGGGCAGTTCATCGGCTTTAAAATGAATTCCTGATTTTCCTTGGTTACCGGATACATATAATCCTGATAGTAACCGAGATGGCCGCTTTTTTCCCATAGTTGTTTATCCATTATATGCGGAGTTTGAACCATTTTATAACCGCGCGAGTAATGCTCTTTTATTTCCCAGTCTTCAATTATTCTTTTTAAACGCGCGCCATCCGGCAGATAAAAAACTAGGCCTGCGCCTGCTTCGTTATAAAATAATTCAAAAAGCCCGAGCTCGCGGCCTAAAGTCCTGTGGTCCCTGAGCTTTGCTTCTTCCAGAAGCTTTAAGTAGCTTTCCAGTTCTTCTTTGGTAAAAAAAACAGTTCCGTAAATGCGCACAAGCTGGGGATTTGAGTCTATGCCCTTCCAGTAAGCGCCTGAAGTTGAAAGTATTTTAAAATATTTTGCCTCTTTGGTTGACTCTATATGCGGCCCCTTGCATAAATCTACGAAATCACCGTGCTTATATATGGAAACCGCGGGCTGCGCTAAATCTTTTATGAGTTCGACCTTAAAATTTTCTCCTTTTTCTTTGAAAAACTCTATGGCTTTTTCGCTTTCCCAATCTTCATGGACAAAGGGGAGTTTTTTATTTATTTCCTCGCGCATTAATTGTTCAATACGGCTTAAATCTTCTTCTTTTATGCCGCCTGGAATTTCAAAATCATAGTAAAAGCCATTTTCTATAGCCGGCCCAATGCCTAACTTGGCCTGCGGGTAAATTTTTTTTACCGCAGAAGCCATAATGTGCGAACAAGAGTGCCTAAGTGTTTGTAAATCCATAGTTTAAAAGCTTTCAGCTTTCAGGTTCCAGGTGTCAGCTGCTGATAGCTGAGGACTGATATCTGAAAGCTATTAACAAATGGGCGGTGTAGGATTTTCCGCCTTCGCTAAAGCTTCGGCGGACCCGCCTTTATTGTTATATTTCGGTGGCGGGGAACCCACTACCATCCCAACTTAATTATCTCAATAAATGGGCGCATAAGGATTCGAACCTTAGACCCCTTCCTTGTAAAAGAAGTGCTCTAACCAGCTGAGCTATGCGCCCGCAAAAATTTCTATCATGCCCCGCCGATTATGCCTAAAAGCATAAGCGTAAAAGCCATAACCAAAAGCGCAACTGTTTCTGTCATTCCCAAAACAACAAGAAAATTTCCAAAACCCTTTCCTGTCTCACCCATGGCATCACAGGCAACTGCCGCGCATTTTCCCTGCCAAAATGCAGACAAGCCTATGGCAAGCCCGGCAAAAGCACCAACGCTCCATAAATACTGCCCCTTATTGGCTATTGCCATTAATTGCCTCATTACAATCATGCCGTAAACAGTTTGCGTAAGCGGCGCTGCCACAAAAACAACAAGCATAAATTGTGCCGGCTTATTCTGCAGAAAATTTTTCTTCCAGGCGCCAAGCGCACTCATGCCTGCCATACCGGATCCTAAACCTGAACCGACCGCAGAAAGCGCCAAAACCAAAATCGCACCTAAATCCTTAAATTGCATCATTAAGTTATTTTCCATAACCTTCTCCTTTTTAATCTTTTAACGGCTTATAATTCGAACCGCTCCAGGAGACACCTACGTGCCCGGAAAATTCAAGCACATTAAGACGAACGCCGTGCACTAAAACCGATACCGGCCCTAAAATTATGCTTACAGCGTTGCCTATTAATGCAACTGCCGCAGCCGCTATAATTAAAAATACGTTACCGGTGCCGAAACTTGCCGCCATAGCGTTAAAAGCATCTGCAATTGCAACCCCTGCCATGCCGACAGCGAATAAACGTATATAAGAAACTATATCGGCAAAATTATTCATAAAACTTAAAGGAAGCGCTATTACCCAGGCTATCCATTCTTCCCCGGCTTTTAAAATATTCTTTTGCGGGTTGGTAAACCCAATTACTAACGCAACCCCTGCTATAAGCAGCCACATACCGAAAGAGGGGAATGCATCTCCCAGGATAAGAAACCTGGCAATAAAAAACGCTGCCCAAAGAACGCACATCCAGCCTAAATCTCCGAGAGCGCTTAATGACGGCGCCTTAATCAACCCGCGCCAGGCATGGCCCATAGACAAATGCAGGGCCCCTAGAAAAAAACAAAAACGCTGCAAGCCTTTCTCATCAACCAATGCAGGGACAAGCGGTTTATACCCTGCATTTAAAACCCATTCCTGTCCGAAAAACGTGCCTGTAAGCATTCCCCAGATAACCGCGGAAAAACTCAATATATAAAAGATAGTAAAATTAACCGTAGTCTGGTGTTTTTTACGTGCTTTTTGCTGCAGTAAAAAAGTAATAAAAGCATAAACCAGGCCATAACCTGCGTCGCCGATTAAAATGCCGAAAAATATACTAAAAAATATCAGGAACGGCAAACTTATATCAAGCTCCCGGTAACCGGGAATAACTTCTATGAATTTAAAAACGGGGTTTATTATAGATATCCAACGCGGATTAGAGATAAGCGTAGGCACGTTATCTGACTCATCCGGGTCCCGCACAAATATTGCCCAGCTATTATCGGAAGCGGCATTAAACAGTACATTAGTTTTATCGTAAGGCAGGTATCCTGTCAAGAACATAATATTATCGCTTTGGCCCATGCCTTTTACGGCGCTCTCGAACTCAATATCCTTTAAAATGCCGGTTTTAATCTTTGAAAAGCTTTGCCGGTATAAACAAAAGCCTTTTAATTCCTCAAGCAACGCCTTTGAAATCTGCGCATCCTCGGCAATGCGCGCTTTGGCTTTTGAAATGCTCATATTGGGCAATGCTAATTCCTTAAAGGCAAGCTCGATATTTTCCTGAGCAACAACTGCCACGTAAGCAGCCCCCTTTAAAACGTTTATCTGAACAACTGTTACGTTTTGAGAGATTTTATTCATCTCTTTGACGGGGATTTGATAAAGTTTTACAAAAATGCCATGAGCCGCCAAATCTTTAATCGACTGCGGTTCAAAATCCCCCCAGCCTTGCCAAAGTTCGACATGAGCAGCAAGACGAAGGCTGTAATCTTTCAGGTGGTCTATGCGCTTATAAATATTAAGGATATGTTTTGCGGCTACTTTCCATTCGCCGTCAAAGTGTTTTTCTTCGGCTTTGCCATCACGCAACTCTGGCATAGTTAAAATCGTTTCTGTTTCATTTATCAGAGCTAATTCTTCCTGCAACAAACCGAGCTCTTTACTCTGGGGAAGTGTGTGATGTTCTACATGCAAGAGTCCCAGCTTTCTAAGCTTAACGGTTGCTTGCTTTGCGTCTTTTTCCTGCACCAGAAGTGTAGCTTTTTTCATTTTAACTATCATAGGAATTACTTTGCGCGTAAGCTTCAATTTTTCTTTTTGCGATTTTGCTGCGGCCCACCGCATTAGCCATCTGGTCGCCGATATAAATTTTAATCAGCCGGATTGCGACTTGCGCCTCGGGGATTTTTACTTTCTCGAAAAGATTAACCCGCTGGGTCGTAATGCGTAGTTCCTGTTTAAGAATAAGTATACCTTCTTCGACGGTTTTTATATCGCTTCTAATTGAAATCAATTCGTAAAAAGCGCTTACTGCGGCATCAACCCATAAAGGAGTTATAAATAAATCGTATTCAATTTCTTTAAATTCGCAGGACTCAAATACCGGTATATCAATGCCTGCAATATTTTTATAAGAGCGATTCACCTTGCTTATAACAATCAGCTTGCTAAGGTCTAAGCCTGATTCGCTTAAAAGCGAAAGCAAACCTTCGAGGTTTTTTCGCTTTACTTCTTCTTCATGTTTTTTTCTTTCCAAAAGCCCGTAATGGGAAAGTATTTCCATCTGCAGTTGTTGTTTTTTAAGCTGCAGGGTCGGCAAAAAACGCTCAAATTGATGAAGGCTGTCGCGCTGGCGTTTTAATTCTCCTTTTGTTAGTTTTACTTTTGACATATTTTAGTCTAAAACTTCTGCTTTATCCCAATACTTCTCAATTATCGCTTTTCTTATGCCTGTTTCTTCCGGGCTAAAGCACTCCTTCATAATTGACCAGCCTAAATTAAGAGCTTCCTCAAGCGGTATGTTTACCTTTAAAGACATCATTTTTTCTTCAAATAAAACTCCGTATTTCAAAAGTTTTTTGTCCCAGGTGCTCATATGAAAACCCATTGCCTGTTTTTCCATTGTTTCGCGGTAACTTGCAAAAAGCTGAATCATTGTATCCATAATTATTCTGTGGTCATCGCGGGTTTTCCCATTAACCTGCTGTTTGAGCCTGCTTAAAGAGCCAAACGGTTCAATAACTCCTCCCTTAAGATAAAATTGGCCTTCAGTGATGTAGCCGGTATTATCCGGAACTGGATGAGTCACGTCGTCTCCGGGCATTGTGGTTACTGCAAGAATCGTGATTGAGCCGGCCGTATCAAAGTCTACTGCTTTTTCGTAGCGGCTTGCAAGCTGTGAATACAGGTCTCCGGGGTAACCCCTGTTTGAAGGAACCTGCTCCATTGTAATTGATATTTCCTTATGTGCGTCGCAAAAATTAGTCATATCGGAAAGTAAAACCAGAACGCGTTTTCCTTTTAGCGCAAAATCTTCTGCAACCGCAAGGCTTATGTCAGGAACAAGAAGACATTCAACTGTAGGGTCTGCTGCTGTATGGATAAAAAATATTGAGCGGCTAAGCGCTCCGTGTTCGCGTAAAGTATCTCTGAAGAAAAGATAATCGTCGTACTTTAGGCCCATTCCGCCCAGAACTATAATATCAATTTCTGCCTGGGTTGCTATACGCGCAAGCAGTTCGTTGTAGGGCTCTCCAGCAATAGAAAAAATCGGAAGCTTTTGCGACTCAACCAATGAATTAAAAACATCTATCATGGGTAAACCCGTTCTTATCATTTTATTCGGTATAATACGCTTAACAGGGTTTACCGGCGGGCCTCCTATGTCAATTATGTTCTCTGACAAAGCCGGGCCTTTGTCGAGAGGCTCTCCTGCTCCGTTAAATATGCGCCCCATTAGACTTTCGCCGCTGGATATCTGCATGGGATGCCCCAGAAAACGGACTTTATCTCCGGTTGATATGCCTTTACTGCCTGCAAAAACCTGCAAATACACTTTATCTGCATCCAGCCTTATTACCTGGGCAAGGGATGTTCCAAGCTTTGTTTCAACCTGCGCGATTTCCATGTAGCCGACACCCGCAGCAGCTACAGTAATAACGTCTCCGGAGATTTGACTGATGTTTGTATAGATTTTATGCATTTTTCAATATAGTTTTTTCGGCGATTGCGCTGATTATTTCTCTTTCAATTCTTCTAAACTCTTCGCTTTCAAAATCGCTTGAATTCCACCCTTTAAAAGACTGCCTGAGACGCTGGAAAAAATGCCTGGCGTCTTCTTTGTCTGTAAAAGTAAAATCTTTTTCGAAAATATTTGAATAAATAAAACCGAAAATATATTTTTGCCGGTCGTCTCTCGTTGATTCATCTATTGCGTCAAAGGCGTTTTGCTGCAGATATACAAAATCAAAAAATTCTCCTTTTAAATATTCCACGAAATCGGTAAGTGCAGTCCCTTCTTCTCCGATAACTTTCATCATTTGTTCAACTTCGTGGCTTTTTTTAAGCGTTGCGTGGCCGCGCGCGGCAAAACCTTCGGCAATAATACCTTTATATTTGCTCCAGCTTATAAGCGGGTCGATTGACGGATATCTTCTCGCGTTTGACCTGTCACGGGAAAGGCCGTGAAAAGCCCCTACGACTTTTAAAGTTGCCTGAGTAACAGGCTCTTCGAAATTTCCTCCGGCTGGGCTCACTGTGCCGCCTATGGTAACGGAACCAAATGACCCGTCGTTTAAACGGACCAGCCCTGCTCTTTCATAAAACGAGGCGATACGCGATTCAAGATATGCGGGGAAAGCTTCTTCTCCGGGGATTTCCTCTAAGCGGCCTGACATTTCTCTCATTGCCTGCGCCCAGCGGCTTGTTGAATCAGCCAGAAGCATTACGTTTAAACCCATTTGCCGGTAATACTCTGCAATAGTTACCGCAGTATAGACGCTTGATTCGCGCGCTGCAACAGGCATTGAGCTTGTGTTACAAATAATAACTGTGCGCTCGGATAAAGGCAGATTCGTGCGCGGATCTTTTATTTCGGGAAAAGTTTTTAGCGTTTCAACGACTTCGCCTGCACGCTCTCCGCAGGCAGCAATAACAACCACATCAACTTCTGCGTGGCGGCTGATTAACTGCTGTAAAACGGTTTTGCCTGCGCCAAACGGGCCTGGCACGCAAAAGGTTGAGCCCAGCATAACAGGGAAAAGCGAATCTATGATACGTATTTTAGTTACCAGGGGTTCAATCGGCTTTATTTTTTCGCTGTAGGCTTCAATTGGAATTTTAACCGGCCAGGTTTGTTTTAAAAATACTTCGTGCGTTTTAGCGTTTGTATCAGTAACTACAGCTATTGGCGTAGCCAGATTATAAGTGCCTTTGGCCGCTATGGAATCTACTTTAACTGTTCCTTTTATGTTAAATGGCGCCATTATGTAGTGCTTAAAAATATGTTCGTTTACGAACCCGATTTTATCTCCGGCACGCAGCATATCTCCTTTTTTAACCAGCGGATTAAATTCCCATTTTGTTTCATCGGCTAATGCTTTTTTATACACGCCGCGCTTTAGAAAAAAACCGCATTCCTTTGCTATCTGGGGAAGAGGGTTTTGAAGGCCGTCAAAAATTTGCCCCAAAAGCCCCGGGCCTAATTCAACTGAAAGAAGTTCTCCGGTAAGCTCAACCTCGTCTGCGACCTTAAGCGCTGTTGTTGCTTCATACACCTGTGTTTCAGCGGTTTTGCCGCGGATACGAATGACCTCCGCTTTTAAGCGTTCTTTCCCGTGCAAAATATAAGCGACTTCGTTTTGGATAACTGCACCCTCGACTTTAACGCTTACCATGTTGCCGATTATTTTTGTAATTATTCCTTTTCTGTTCATATTTCTTAATTTATTTATGCGGCCTGTTCAATCGAAGTAACTACGCTGTTAAACAGCTGTTGTTTATCTGCGCTACGAATCGTATCCCAGCGGGAAAGTATGAGTAATTTCTGCGCGTAAACAAAAAGAGCCTCTATATCGAAGTAATGGCCGAAGCATAATTCATCGAGCTTATTCCAGCGAAGCCCGTCCAGCATGCGCTCAACCTCAAGCGGCTGCGGCTGGCGTGTTATTTCGCTAAGTTTATGAGTAAACACGGAGTCTACCTCTAAATAATTACGTAAATACGCTGACGCATCTTTATGAAGGCGCTTTGCTCTTATCTTTACCAATTCATTGCGAAGCCCGAATTCAAAATCATGCCACGTTTTTACGATACCCTTCGCTTTAATTTTAGCTTTGCCCGGTTCTTTAAAAATATCCGCGCAATTTTCTAAAATCGTAACTTCCGCCTGCGGTATTAAATCGCGGACAAGCTCTAAAAACCGGCCGAATTCCATAGGCGCTTTCATTCCGAAGGAAAGATATGGCAGGCTTGAAATAAGGTATTGGTGGTAATTTGGCATATTAAGGCTTGCGCTTCGAGGCCTGAGGAGCGAGTACTTCATCGAGACGGCCACCGACATACTGGGCGAGGTATTCTGCTAAAGCAGAATCAGTAAAATCAAACTGGGATTTTCCGCAGTCGTAGCTTATAAGAAAGCCGCCTGATATTTCGTCAGAAGTTTTTAAGGTAATTCCTTTCTTGAGCTCTTCTTTGAAGCCGGAGATAAACACCTGGGTGAGTTTATCTGCGTCCTCTTTGCTTAATGTTATTTCTATATTTGACCCCGGCTCTTTACAGCATTCTTTTATCAGCTTAAACAATATTTCAGCTAAATCTTTGGACTTTAAAGCCTGATGTGTTTCCTGTTTTATGATACTTGAAAATTTTTTAAGTAATTCCTGGCGCAGGCTTATAACTGTATCCCTTGCAGCCTGCTGAAGGAGGCTTAAGCTAGCTTCTTTTTGGCGCGAAATTTCATCTTTGGCTTCATCAAGCAGGCGTTTGGCTTCTTCTTTAGCCTTTTGGATAGTTACCTTAACGCGGGCGTTTGCCTCAGCTTCAATTTCCAAAGCTTTGAGTTTTGCAGCTTCTACGCCTTCTTTTTGGATTTTCTCGATAAGTCTTTTTAAATCTTCTGCCATATGGAGCACCTTAAATCTATTTATTTAGCGACATCCGCCGAAGCCCTATCAGCTATGAATTATTGAGTGGCGAAGGAGGATAAATACTTTTAATTATAAGCCATATGCTCAATAAATTCAAGGGATTTATTACCTAATTAGTCACTGGAACCTACGGGTAAAACCCGTGGTACCTTGCAATACGCCCCCTGGAACGACGTTCTACTCCTTGATTATCCATGGGCGCAGCCCGGGATGAGGAAAATAAATATTAAAAAACAATGATATTTTTTAGCATTATCTTAGCCGAACCGGGTTTTATTCATACCCGTATTTCTTTATAAACCAGGTTTTTACAAAATGCACTGTAAACAGATAAGCGGCGATTATGGCTAAAAGTACGAGGAAATAGCTGGCCGGGGGCTGGACGAAACCGAAATGTTTTCCCAGCGGCGTAAACGGTATCACCAGACCTATTGTGACTATATAAATTGAAGTAAACATCAGAAACTGGCTGGGTTTACTTTCAATGAAAGGAATTTTACCGGTACGAATAACGTGGATTACGAGAGTCTGCGTGCAAAGCGATTCTAAAAACCAGCCGGTATGGAAAAGCGACTCTTTTGCATGAAAAACAAAAAGTAAAACGCCGAAGGTAATGAAATCAAAAACCGAACTGACAGGCCCCACGAAAAGCATAAATTTTTTAATGTAGTTTATATTCCATGGCCTTGATTTTAAAAGATACTCCTCATCCACGCCATCAGATGGGATCGCAACCTGCGATACATCGTAGAGGAAATTGTTCAGAAGTATTTGTATGGGCAGCATCGGCAGGAAGGGCAAAAAAATGCTTGCGCCGGTCATGCTGAACATATTGCCGAAGTTTGAGCTTGAACCCATTTTTATATATTTTAAAATATTGCCGAATGTTTTTCTTCCTTCGCGCACACCGTCGGCCAGGACAATTAAACTTTTCTTTAAAAGAATCAAATCCGCTGATTCCTTGGCAATATCTACTGCGTTATCAACGGAAATGCCCACATCCGCCGCCTTTAAAGCCGGGGCGTCATTTATGCCGTCACCCAGGTAACCGACAACATGCTTATTCTTATGGAGAGCGCGTATTACCTTCTCTTTCTGCAGCGAAGATACCCGCGCAAAAACAGAAGTAGTTTTTACCAGCTCCTCAAGCTCGGTGTCGCTTAATTTCTCAACCTGTTCGCCTGTAGCCAATCCGCGCACATCTATGCCGACTTCGCCGCAGATTTTTTTGGTAACCAATTCGTTGTCTCCGGTTAATACTTTAAAATCTATTCCCAGAGTTTTTAAAGTTTCTATGGTTTTGCGCGCGGTTGGTTTCGGAGGGTCCAGAAAAGCGATGTATCCTTTTAGAATTAAATCCTGCTCGTCATCCCGCGAATATTGTTCCTTTTTGTTTTCTATATCTTTATAGGCAATTGCAAGAACCCGGAATCCTTCCGCGCTTAGCTCATCGTATTCCTGTTTTAACTCCGCAATAAGGACAGGGTACATTTCAAGAATGTCTCCTTCGAGCTCGAACTTTGTGCACCGTTTAAAAATTTCTTCAGGCGCACCTTTTGCAATTAACCTGTGACGGCCGCCTGAGGTAACGACTACCGACATAATTTTACGCGAAAAATCAAAAGGAATCTCGTCGAATTTATTATAATCCGACAGTTGCAGCTTTTCATGGTTCAGTATCGCCCGGTCAAGAATGTTCTTAAGCCCGGTCTGATAGAAGCTGTTAATATATGCAAACTCCAGCACTTCTCTATCTTCTTTTTTCACGACATCGCAATGCCTTTCCAAAATAATTTTATCCAGAGTAAGCGTTCCGGTTTTATCTGTGCATAAAACATCCATGGCGCCGAAATTCTGTATTGAGTTAAGGCGTTTCACGATAACGCTTCTCCTCGACATTGAAAGCGCGCCCTTGGAAAGATTTATTGCCACAATCATCGGGAGCATTTCAGGAATAAGCCCTACCGCAACAGCCAGCGAAAAAAGAAACGCCTCAATAAGTTTGCCTTTGGAAAGAGCATTAATAGCAAAAATGACCACGACAAGCACAAGCATAAACCTTATCATCAGCCACATAAAAGAACGTATGCCCTTGTCAAAACCGCTTGGCACCTCAAGGGAAGCAAGTTTCTTTGAAAGCGCTCCGAATTGTGTCGCAAGGCCGGTTTTTATAACTACGCCTAAACCTGTTCCGGATACTACACTTGACCCCATAAAGGCGATGTTGGTGAAATCTGATGTCGAGGTTGATGCTGGGGTTGATTTTGGCTCTAAAACTTCCTGAGTTTTTTCAACGGGGAACGACTCACCCGTAAGCGACGCCTGATTTATAAAAAGGTCCTTACAGAAAATAATCCGTAAATCTGCCGGTATCATGTCGCCCGCAAAAAGGTCGACGATATCCCCGGGGACCAATTCTTTCATTTTCACTTCTCTGGCTTTGCCGTCACGATAGACTGTGGAAGTGGCGCTAACCATTTCGCTTAGCTTCTCCGCTTCCTTGCCGGCTTTATATTCCTGGACGAATGACAAAGCAACGCTCATAACCGCCATTGCTATAACCAATATTGCGCTCATTTTTTCGCCAAAGAATAAAGAAAACATTGCGATGATTAAAAGGACTATAACAAGGGGGTTTATAAATTTTGAAAGGAGCTGAAAGAGAATGGTCCTTTTCTTTTTCCTGGCAGGTTCATTGTAGCCGTATTCTTCCAGCCGCTTTATGGCTTCGCCTTCAGCCAATCCGTTTCGCGAAGTCTTTAATTTTTGAAAAAGTAATGCCTGGCTGCAACGTATATAATCAAAATCAAAATCCTGGGCTTTATAGTTTTTCATATCGGCTGGTACTTATTTTACTTTATTTTTATGGAAAATACATAAGGCAAGATTATTGTTTTTCGGTAAATTTCATAGACTTTGCCTTCCTTGAAAAAAACACAACCTGCGTTACAAAGAATCCGAGCAAGACACCTATAAAAAGCGACATGCTTTTTTTAACAGAAAAATAGAAAACAACTCCTATGAGGCTATATCTCACTACATAACCTGCAATTATCAAAAGCCATTTTTTCCCGGTTAAAAACTCTTTCATCTGTTTTTGAAAGATGAAGAAATTTACAGACCCTGTTAAAATCCCCAACATAACGCCTGCAGCTAAATACATTTTACCTCAACTGTTTTTTTGGCGGTTAGAAGAACCGTTATTAAAAATCTTATGCCTGCGGCTCATAAATTGCTTTTAAAGTAATGACAGTCTTAGTCCCTTTGCCACTACGGCTTTCTACTTCGATTGTCGCTCTATGCATAGCCAGAATGCTTTTACTTACAGAAAGCCCCAGGCCTGCTCCTTCGCGCGGGCCTTTGGTTGTAAAAAACGGGTCAAAAATATTTTTAATATTCTCTTCGGCTATTCCGATGCCTGTATCTTCAATTTCAACTACCAGGGCTTTTTCCCCTGGATTAAAAAAAACATTTTCGCCGCGGCTTATATTGTCTGCCGCTGTAATTTTTTTATCATAGGTACGCATATAAAGCTCTCCTCCGGACGGCATTGCCTGGACAGAGTTTAACAATATATTTATAAATACCTGTTCCATCTTGGTTTTATCAGCGAAAACGGGCGGCAAACCTTTTCCCATTTGCTTAATAATTTTTATATCATCGGTTTTTACCTGCGGCCTTATTAATTGCCATGCGCTTTCTAAAACATTGTTTATATCAACCGGATACAAATTTAAACTTGTCGTTTTAGAAAAATCAAGAAGGTCTTTTATAATACCGTCTGCGCGTATTACGTTTCTCTTTATTGTGTTAAGCGTTTTTAATATTTCTGTTTCCCCGTGCGGCACTATTTTCAACAGATAATCTGCTCCCTGGATTATAACTGCCAATGGATTTTTTACTTCATGCGCAAGGCCTCCCGCAAGAAGCCCCATTGCATGAAGTTTTTCTGCCTGGATAAGATGGCCCTGGATTCTTTTAAGCTCTTCATAGGTATTTCTTAAATACTCTTCTGCCTTTTTGCGTTCAGAAATCTCTTTGTTCAGATTTTCTATGGAAGTGGTGGATTTTTTTAAATTCTTCGCCATGTCATTAAAAGAAGCTGCGAGAAGCCCAAGCTCATCGCGGGAAGCAATTGCTATGCGAGTATCCAATTTGCCTTCGCCTATCTCTTTGGCGGCATCCGCTAATTCTTTAACAGGCACTGCTATGGCATGCGAAACAAACAATCCAATGACAATATTGACAAGCGTTCCTCCCGCCAAAAGAATTATCAACAAATTCCTAAGTTTGCTTACCGGGCTGAATACTTCTTTTGTTTCGTGCTCAATCAGAAGAATCCAGCCTAAACCTTTATAATCTTTATAGCCGTCTGAACGGGCATAAGCAAATAACTCTTCACCGCCTTTAGGCAGTTCACATTGTTCTATAAAATAACCGTAATCTGCCGATTGTTTCTGAAATAGCTGCCTGGTGACGGCAGACGAAACGCTCGTAAACAGCGGCATCTGTTCTGTTGTATAAATAATCTTCCCATTTCTGTCGATTAATTTGAATTCCATTGCTTTTGGCGCTTCTTTGTTATATTTGCGCTCATTTAAAATACTGATTGCTTCTTCAATATTTAAAACAACCTTTGCTGCGCCGATAAAATTTCCTTTTTCGTCGTCTATCCTTATTCCGATATCGGTGGAATAAACGCCGGAGCTTTCATCAAAAGAAACATCACCGACATACACTCCGTTTGCCCTTGCCTTACGCCACCATTCTTCATCAGCCTGATAATAATCGGTTGTTTTCTGGTTTTGAGCTATATTTGTTCCATACTTATTTGTGACATAAATTTCCGGGAAAACATTATAGCCGTCTTTCTTTTGATAAAATATTGTCATATCTTTCAACCTGTTCGCCAGGTTGTTGTCAATCAACCGTTTCATAAAAGGGGTTACGGTGTTGGCGGGCTGGGCTATCCATTCTTCGTCTTTTTCCTTAATATACTTATTGATATTGCCGAGTTTTTCATATTCGTTGTTAGCCGATAAAATCGCATCTCTTACTGTTTCATCGTTTAAAAATTGCTGGAGTGCCTCTACCCTGCGGTAGATGTTTCTGTCTATTTTATCGACCATCTCCTGCGCCAGCAGCACTGTGGTTGTACCGATTGTCTGCTGCAAAGCGCGCTGGCTTAAGTAAATTCCAAAGCAGCTAAGTATGCCTACAAGGATTATAACCGTCCAGTATCCTAAACTTATTTTTTGCCCTATTCTCATTTTAATATTTATTACAAGGCAGCCATAGCCCGGAGGTATTGTCCCCGCGCCGTAAGTTTCGCAGCTTAGGCGCTCAGGACTTCTTCCGCTGCCTTTAGGTAATCTTTTTTTGAAATAATCGGCCGGCCGACGACGATATAATCTGCGCCTGAATCGAAAGCAGTTTTTGCGGTAGTTATTCTTTCCTGATCGCCCTTTTCATCAAGAGCAGAACGGATACCCGGGGTGATAACTTTTAAATTTTTGAATTTAGCCTTTATGGCAGCGGCTTCCTTGGCTGATGCGATAATGCCGTCAAGCTTTGCGTTGCTTGCAATAGCTGCCAGCTTTAATACGTCTTCTTCGGATGCTTTTGAGCTGGTTAATTCGGTAACGCCTAAAATAAGCGGTTTTCTGATATTTTTTTCATGGGCAGTTTCCTCTACCTGCTCTTTTACGGCAACCAGCGCAGTTGCTCCGGCTTTTATGTGCACGGTAAATGCCCAGGCTGACATTTCGGCAATTACTTTAGCGGTTTCTTTCATTGTGTTCGGAATATCATACAGTTTCAGGTCTACGAATATATCGATATTTTTCTTTGTAAATTTCTCAACAAGCTGCGGGCCGAATTTTGTAAAAGCAATTGAGCCGATTTTAAATTTCACTTTTTTCAGCGAAAGTATGTCGACTGCTTTTTCAATTTCCGCTTCACTGTCCAAATCCAGCGCCACTATTAATTTTCCCCAGAGCTTTTGGTCTATCACGCAATCATTCCTCCCCTTAATTCATTTATATCTTTTATTTTCTTTCTCTTCATATAATCTTTTAATCCTTTCAATATGCCGGTTGCCCTGTCTGGATAAACCAGATTTATCGTTCCTATGCTTACCGCTGTTGCGCCGGCAAGGAAAAATTCTATAGCATCGTTTGCATTTTCGATGCCTCCTCCGGCAATAAGCGGTATGTCAACATTTTTATAAACCTGCCAGACTTTATACAAAGCAAGCGGTTTAATAGCGCGGCTGGAAAACCCACCGTAAATACTCCCAAGGAAAGGCTTTTTTGTTTCTATATTTATTCCGAGCGCAAAAAAAGTATTAACCAAAGAAATCGCATCTGCCCCTGCATCATGAGCCGCTTTTGCAATTTCTACAATATCTTCCACTTCGGGAGTTATTTTTACAATGAGGGTTTTTTTGGTAAACGCCCTTAAAGATTTAACGAGGTTGTAAGTTGCATCCTTGTTTTGTGAAAACATTTTTTTCATTTTAATATTCGGGCAGGAAAGATTAAGCTCAAGAGCCTCTATTTTTTTATCTTCCAGCCGCCTGACTATCCTCTCATAATCTTCCTGCGAAAATCCGCCGATGCTTACGATTGATTTTACCGGAAGTTTTAGCAGGCCTGTAAGTTTTTCCTCTAAAAATCCTTCGAGCCCGGGATTTTCCAGGCCGATTGAATTCATAACGCCATATTCAGCCTCATATATTCTTGGAGGAGGATTGCCTGCGCGGGGTTCCGGGGTAATTGTTTTTGTGGTTATTGCGCCGATATTTTTAAAGTTAACCAGGCCTTTTAGCTCTTCACCGTAACCGAAAGTGCCTGACGCACAAACAATAGGGATTTTAAGCTCAAAGTTATTAAGTTTTACGGCTAAATTCATTGATTTTATTGATAAAATGCTATCTTGCTTCGAAATCCGTTTTGTCTATTATAGATATAATTGCCGAAGCAAGCAAGGGCTTTTTTCAAGCACAGGCCATATTGATAGCAAACCGTTAAGCTGATAAATCCGGTACGGAAAATGCTTTTGATTTATGAAGAGAGTGTTATAATTTAAGTTTAAAGGGGGTATAATGAAAAAAGTAATTTTTATTGCGTTTTGTTTTTTGGCCAGCGTTTCAAATATAAACATAGCAGCGCAGGAAGACGGAAAATATAAAATTAAGCCTACCGAAGATAAAACCTCGCCTTCCGGAATATACATTCCTGAAAATATCGATGACTGCCTTAAAGAACTGAAAGAAATGCTTAGCGCGGATATGATTGAAGAAATGAAAACAGGCAAAGAATCCGACATGGCAAAATACCATCGCGGGCTCGGTATGTGGATGAGAAATAACTGGGGCTTGTGGAGCGGTTCGCGCCTTAAAACATATTTTAACGGCTTGGGGATACAACATCCGGATGATATGTCCGGCATTATCCTTACCTCCTTCTGGAGGGATCTAAACAATAAACCGATACAGCTTGAACAACAGATTAAATATTACCAGGACTATTGGGATAAGTTGAAAAAACAGGGAAAGTGAAGCTCAACGAGCCAACAGCCGTGCCCTGCACCACACGGTGCGAGGGCGTGGCCTCTTGACTTTCGGGGTTTCGCTGTGGAGCGAAACCCCGCACCGTGCCGCTAACAGGCGGAACTGGTGCGTGGGTAAATTTTTATTTATAGCCGTGAAACTTAAAAATTTTGTTGTTTTTTTATTATTAAATTTCTGGCCTATAATATGCGCTGCGGGCATTTTCGCTCCGCTTTTTCTTCTGGTATTATTTATTGCGGAAAAAATGAAAGACCGGTTGTTTTCTCTAGGAATGCTTCTGGCTGTCTTGCTAATACCCCTGGGCCTTGTTTATTTTTGTTATTACCTGTGTTCAAAGACCGGCTCATGGCTTAAGAGGGGCGTTATTATTTATTTGTTCTGGCTGATACTTGGGTTTATGAGCGCGTACCTCGTTTCTGCGGCAATAGCCGGCTCATCAATGGCTGTAGCAGAAGGGAGTGCCAAAGGTTGGAATTTATTTCTACAGGAGGCCGGTTTTGCTGGTATACTTTTACTGTTTACCCAAATATTGATAATTCCCTGGGTAATTATTTCTGTGATGGTTATGAAAAAAAAGGAACCTGTTTTCTTTAGGAACCGGGACATAAATCAATCACCTGAAACAAGGAGGTAAAATGAAGTGGCTATCGGCAATAATACGCGCGGGCGTCTTATTCCTTGCATTTGTCGCGCTGGATTTAATGTTCAATTTTACCTTGCAAGTAGGGCTAGAAAGGTGGCAAACTTCAAATGCTGCTCTTGGCAAAATTCCTAAAGCCGCAATTTCTTTGTATTCATTTGTGGCGCACAATACAGTGATTATCGCTTCAGTAATCCTTGTTCTTTGTTTCGCGTTTTCTTTTGCAGAGGTCGCAAGAAAAAAATAAAATATGGGCGTTTACGTCTACTGCATAAAGGAAGATTATTGCCACCATTCCCTTATAAAGGGCCGGATATTCGAAAATGAGTGGTTTAAATTAGATTCCTGTGGTAACGTTATTGTAAAGGGCTCTAACTACAAGGGTTATGCCTGGGACGGTTGCAGCCCTAAGTTTAAGCTAAAGGATATTTACTTTGGAACGTTTGAGGGGGTATTAAATTTTGATACAGGGCAAAGTAAAACTTATTATGCTTCTTTGGTTCACGATGTATTTTATCAATTCAGCCATGAGCTTAAATCCCTTATCAGGCGCCGGGAAGTTGACAGGGAATTTTATATTATATTAAAAAATAATTCTTTCAGGTTTGCACAGCTTTATTATATAGCTGTGCGGTTATTTGGGTGGATGTTTTGGTATAAATAAGGCTGGTAATTTTCAAAAGGAGGTGCTTATGCCGCAGGATAAAGTAAAAGACGAAAGAATGTGGGCAATGTTGTGTCATTTAACCGGGCTTTCTTCTTATATCGGCATACCTTTCGGCCATATAATTGTCCCGCTTATAATCTGGCTTATAAAAAAAGATGAGTATCCTTTTGTAAATGAGCAGGGGAAAGAATCGTTAAATTTTCAGATTTCGATGACAATATATGCAATAGTGGCCGGCGTACTTTGCCTGGTATTCATAGGCTGGCTTATACTTGCAGCTATTGTTATATTGGATTTGGTATTCGTTATAAATGCTGCGGTAAAAGCGAACAAAGGCGAGGGCTACAAATATCCTTTAGCTTTGCAGCTTATAAAGTGAAGCTCAACGCAGCCTTACAGTCGTGGCTTCTGATTTTCAGGGTTTTGCTCGTTGTGCGAAACCCTGAATCGTCCCGCCAACGAGCGGGACTGGTTCATGGGTAATTTCTTAAATATAAGGAGTTGTATGACAAGGAATGTGCGGGCTTTTTTTCTGGGAATTTTTTTTCTTACCTTCCTCTCTTTTGCTTCCAATATTTTTGCGCAGTCTTACGTTACAGGCGGTAATGAAGTAATCAATAAAATTTATGACGACATTGTAATGTTAAGAAAAGACCATAACGAGCTTGCATCTTTCGACAGAGGTTCGTTAAAAAAATCGCGCAGGGACGAGCTTTACATTGTATACGGTGAGCCGATGATAAAGGATACCGGGGAAGAGAAAACTTACATTTATATTTCCTATACCAAATTACCCGTTAGTTTTAAAGGCTGGCAAACCAGGCCTTCTATATTTTATTCGCTTAAAGACGATCTTTACTTCGGTTTTTGCCTTGAGGCAAAGGACACACTCAGGAAAGATTTACTTGCAATAATTGAACAGAGCTTGCGCTGAGGCTATTTTCCAAAAATCATTCGAAGAGAAGCCAGCAATAAAGCTGTGCCGAATATTTTTCTAAGCAAAGGTTCGGGGATTTTTTCTACAAATATTGCGCCGATAAATCCGCCCACAAAAAACCCCAGGCACATAAACATAGCGATATTAAGCTTAACGTTGCCGGCTTGATAATATTTAAGCGCTGCGAGAAGACCTATGGGCGGGATCATAAAAGCAAGGGTTGTGCCTTGAGCCTGATGCTGTGTTAATCCGAAAATATAAACCAGCGCGGGTATAAGAATTAATCCTCCGCCTATGCCTAAAAGTCCGCTCAGGGTTCCGGCAGTTAAACCTAAAATTATATACCAAATCCACACAATAACCTCCAATGAGCAGATGATTTACGCAAGTTGTTAAAACGAGCGTAAATCATAGCGTCGTCATTTAACTTGTCTATAAAGCGTCTGCGAATTGGACCCCGCACCTTTGTCTTATTCTTTCAGAATATATTCAAAGGTGCGGGGTTAATTCACACTATCATTTTCCCTGCGCCGCTAACGGCTTGGAAAATGATGTGTTCATTAAAAGCTCGGCTCTATGCAAAACGTTCCGCTCTTAAACGAACCTTTTAATCCGCCCTTAACGAAATAAAGGTTAGTCAGATATTTCATTTTCGCAAATTCAATCCATTTATCGTAAGGCTCAATATTGAAAATCATCCTGAAATATTTAAATTTTACATATGAAGTTATTGCCAAAGAAACCCAGGCAAATAATTTGAGCCAAAATGAACAGGGAAAACCCCATTGCAGGATAAAGAACAGCAGGAAAAGCGCACCGAAAATATGCATAAGATGAAAATTGCCTATATAAATAAACCCTCTTACGAAAAACGGTATGCGAAGTATCGGATGCTCGGGGTATTTACCTATAAACTGAAATATTATTTCCATACGGTCTGCGGCGTGAGCGCGTAGCAACGTCGGATGAGCCGCTCCGTATGACTTCCACACTTTTAAAAGAGCCGGCAAATCAGCCCTGTGCATGTGTTCAACGCTTGCTGATGGAAGAAAATAAAATTTCCAGCCTTTTTTCCTTGCTCTTATGCCGAAATCCATATCTTCGCCCGTAGGCAGATCCCAGAACTTGCGCTCGTTTGCGTCTATTACCTCTTTTCTGTAGGCCACATTTGCCGTAACAAAAAAATATGCCCTGTGCCCGCAAACCTGGGTAGGGCTCAAATCGCTTAAATCAGGATAGTAGCCTTCCTGTAGATTACCGTACCTCCAGGAAACCCTGTTAAAACCGAATGCCTGGCAAAAAATTTCAACCAGGTTATTCGGGTCAACCTTAAGAGTAAGTATTTCTCCACCGACCGCGCCAATTTTCGCGTCAGTCTTAAATACTTGAAGCATTTTATATATCCAGTCTTTGCAGGGGGCGCAGTCGCCGTCGGTAAAAAATATGAAATCGCCCTTAACAACTTCCAGAGCTTTTGTTCTTGCAAATCCGGGAGAAGGGCACTTGGGTATTTCTACGAGTTTAATAAAGGGGTGCTCTTTTTGATAATTTTTTATTATTGAAATTGTATTATCGGTGCTTCCTCCGTCCGCAAATACAATTTCCATTTTATCGCGGGGATACTCAGCATTCATAAGATAATCAAAGGTTGTGCCGATAGTGCGTTCCATGTTTCTCACAGGAACGATTATGGAAATAAAAGGCTCCATGTTAACCTCCTTTATTTTCTAAAGACAAAACCGGGGGCGCAAATCAATTACCGGATATTCCTTTCAGTAAGAAAATAACCACGCTGGCAACAATAGCCGCCAAGCCTACTATCTGTATTGTCCTTTTTGTGGAAATATTTTCCTTCTTGTTTAAATCTTTTTTCGTGAAAAACTGGGGAAAGCATAATATAACGATTCCGATTAACAGAGGAATTAAAACAAGCATATAGTTTGGCATATTCTCTCTCCTTTTTTAAATTCCCGGATTAACGAAACATTTTACGTATCATATTACTTTCAGGTCAAAGACAGGTCCGTCTTTGCATACCTTTTTATATCCTTCTTTTGTCTCTATAACGCAGCCGTAACATATCCCAAGGCCGCAGCCCATAAATTGCTCGAAAGAAACCTGCGCTTGTATTTTAGGGTATTTTTCTAAAACTTTTTTTATTTCGAAAAACATTTCTTTGGGCCCGCAGGCGTAAATATTAGCGTTTAGCGGAGAGCGCATAGCGGATAGATTTTTTTTCAACAAAGCAACGACGCTGCCTTTATAGCCGCGGGTGCCGTCGTCAGTTGCAATATTAATTTCAAATCCGAGTTTTTTAAATTCGCTTTCAGCTAAAACTTCTTTTTTACTTTTCGCTCCTAATAACACTAAATTTTTGATTTTTGATTTTTGATTTTTGATTCCCGTTAGTTTTTCTGCCAAAAAAACTAACGGCGCTACCCCCATTCCTCCTGCCACAAGAATCTGTTGGACGTGGGATGTGGGATGTGGGACGTAAAAACCATTGCCGAGAGGACCAATGATATCAAAGATATCCCCTTTTTTGCTATTCGCAAGAAGCCTGGTGCCTCTTCCTCTTACGCGAAATAGAATATAAACAAGGTTTTTTTCAATTTTATGGACGCTTAAAGGCCTGCGTAGAATTGTAGTTTTATCGTCGACTTTTACGTGCAGGAATTGTCCGGGCTTCGCGGTTTTGGCAAGATAGCTTGAATCAAGCCCCAGGAGGAAAACATCTGATTTTATCTTTTTAAGAAATGCTGTTTTAACTTTTAATTGTTTCATGCTTTGCCGTCCATTTTATTGTATTTTACTTTTATTTCCCAAATCAGCAAGCTAATTTTGCCGAAAGCAGCCCCCTTACGGAATTAGCTATGTATATTTGTTGCGCTTCCTTGAGGTCTTTCCTATAGAGCACTTTTTCTCTGGCTGCGCCGGTTTTTAAAAGATGCTCGCGGAAAACTCCCGGCAACAATCCGCATTTTACAGGAGGCGTGTAAAGAATATTATGTTTAAAAACAAATACGTTAGTTATGCTTCCTTCGGTGAGTTCGCCATATTTATTAAAGAAAATTACCTCGAAAAAACCTTCTTTGCGGGATTTCCTGAGCTCGTCTTCGTACAGTTTCCGCCTGGTTGTTTTGTGATAAAGAAAGGTATTTTGCGGGTCTGTCTTTTGTTTGCTTATTTTAATTGCCGCGGGCAAAGCCGGTTCATCCAAAGAAGATTCTTTTATTTCAAAGTTTCCCTCGAAATCAGTTAGTATTCTTATTTTAAATTTACCTCCGGCTGGTTTTAGTTTCTTCCCTAACGCCGCCAATTCTTTTTTAAGCTTTTCCGCCTCTAAATTGATTGAAAAATATTTACAGGACTTTTCAAGCCTGTTTAAGTGTAAATCGATTAACTGGCATCCAAAACGCGCGTCATAAAGAATACTCTCTACAAGAGAAAACCTTTCCATGCCTTGAGTAAGAAATTTCGCCTTAAGCAGAGCTTCTTCATATTCTTTTTTTGCGCTTGAATCATAGACAATACCACCGCCTATACCGAGCTCTCCTTTATCTGCAGAAAGCTTAACAGTCCTTATCGCTACATTAAAACAGGATTTAGCGCGGGATATATAGCCAATTGCCCCTGTATAAATATTCCTGGGCTCTTTTTCCAGTTCTTTGATAATTTCCATAGTCCTTATCTTGGGTGCGCCCGTTACAGAGCCGGAAGGAAAAAGCGAGGAAAAAATTTGCCTTATCCCGGTATTATCTTTAAGGCGCGCGGATACTGTTGAAGTCATCTGATAAAGCGTTTTATATTTTTCTGCTGAAAAAAGTTTGGGCACCCATACTTTTTTTGCAACACGCCCCAGGTCGTTACGAAGCAAATCAACAATCATCAGGTTTTCTGCCATTATTTTTTTATCGGTTGTTAGTTTTTTTTCATTTACCCTGTCTTGCGAAAGGTTAACTCCGCGGACAAAGGTTCCTTTCATCGGCTTGGTAGTAATTCTATCGCCATCTTGCCTAAAAAAAAGTTCCGGCGATAAAGAAATAATAAAATACTCTCCTGTATTTATAAGCGCCATATAGGATGTCGGCTGCCCGGCGCGTAACGCAAGATAAAAACTTAAAGCGTCTCCGGAAAAGGAGAATTTCATCTTGAACGTAAAGTTAGTTTGGTAGTTAGTGCCGTTTCCAAGATAAGTTTTTATCTTTCTGATTGCTTTTGCATATTGAGGATAGCTGATATTCGGTTTTATGTTTTTTATCCTGAAATTTTTTGTTGGTTCTTTACGCGCGCGAGCCAAGTTATAGCCGCGAGGAATGATTTTAGCCGGTTCTTTACATACAGCAAGCCATGCGAGCGGAAAATTATTTATTTCTTTAAGATGGTAGAGCGCCGGTTCAAGAAAATATCCTAACTCATAAGAAAAAAATCCGCAGAGCCAACGGCCCTGCTTAAGGCAAGCTTCCGCTTCTTTGAAAAAATTATTTACTTCGTCTTTGTAACTTAAGGTAATAATTCTGGAAAAGTCTTTGAATAAAAACGAGTTTACGTTATCTTTATCGAAATTTGCGGTTTCCAGAAAAACAAAAGGTTTTTTAAAATGAGGCTTTAACAAGGAAAGGATTTCTGTTTCGTGCAGATTAAAAGCATTCATGTAGTTAAAACCGGCTTTATTTCTGGCAGTGCGGGCAAAAATATGTGCCGCGGCCACCCAGGCTTATTCTCTTTATGGGTGTTTTACATTTTAAACAAGGCTCATCTTCCCTGTCGTAAACTTTGTGGTATTTTACATAATCGCCGCGTTTGCCTGAAAGCTGTACGTATTGATCAATGGAAGAGCCTTTATGCTGTATTGCCTCTTTAAGCGTAGCCTTAAGCTCTTCAAAAAGAAGTTTTTTTTCTTTATCGGATAAACTATTCGCCGGACTTGCCGGATTAATCCCAGCGCGGAATAATGCCTCATTTGCATAGAGATTGCCCACGCCGGACACAAAAGTCTGGTCCATCAAGAGCGGTTTTATTTTTGTTTTTTTGGCCTTAAGCATTAAGCTAAACTTATCCGCACTTATGTCAAAAGGCTCCGGGCCGAGCCCCTGAATAAATTTTAAGTTGTTCCAATTGTCAACTACCCGTAATTCTGCAAAAAGCCTGCGGTCATTAAAATCAAGGTTTTTGCCGTCGGAAAGCCCAAAAACGACCCTCGCCTCTTTCCCTTCTTTCCCCGGATAGACCAGCTGGCCTGTCATTTTAAGATGGACGACCAAAGACCTGCCGTTTGACAATTCAAGAATAAGAACTTTGGCTTTACGTAAAATATTTTTTATAGTCTGGCCTTCTAATTCTTTTTTGAATTTTTCTGCAGACGGCTCTTTGATTACTTTCTGGTTAATCACGGAAACTTTTATGATTTTTTTACCCAAAAGCGCTTTTTCTAATTCTCGCTTTATTGTTTCAACTTCAGGTAATTCTGGCATATTTTTCAGCTTTCAGATTTCAGCTTTCAGATTTCAGCTGACACCTGACAGCTGACGCCTGAAAACTATTTGTTATTATAAAATTTTCACGTATACTTGCCGGTGCCTGGGCCCGTCGAATTCGCAAAAATAAATCCCCTGCCAGGTGCCGAGAGCTAAAGCGCCCTCTTCGATTATAACATTCAAGGAACTGCCGGTAAGTGCGCTCTTAATGTGCGCGTCAGAGTTACCTTCAGAGTGTGAATAGCCTTTTCCGGCAGGGACTAATTCTTCAAGATGCTCAATTATATCTTTTTTTACAGATGGGTCTGCGTTTTCATTTATAGTTAACCCTGCGGTTGTGTGCGGGCAAAATATAACGCATAAACCATTTTTGATTTTTGAATCTTTTACGATTTTTTCTATACGAGAGGTTATATCTACGAATTCAGCGCGGCTGGTTGTTTTTATGCTTATTTTTTCCATTTAACGCTTTCTTATATATTATTATATATACCTTTATAGCCTTCTGTCTCTCTGGTCGGCAAAAACACAAGCTGCGCAATGCGGGCGTTTTGTTTTATCTTTATTCCATAGGGATTCCCGACAATTAAAACAAACTCTCCGCGGCCGCTGAAGCCTGCATCCCAAACACCGTGCTGGGTGAATGCACCCATACGTAGAAGCGTTGTCCTGGTAAAAGCCTGGGCAACCAAATCGTTAGGAAGATTAACTATTTCGTTGGTTCTTACTTTATACGCGCCTGTTTTTAATGCCCACCAGCCGAATTTATCTTCTGGTTTTTGCTTTTCGGCAATAACCTCTTTTCCTTCAGGTACCATTCTTTCTTTGTTAGAAAAATCTACCGCGCCGGAAGCATCGAACTCGTAAATTTTTCCCGCAGTCAAGTCAAAACCGTTCGGCGTAAGCTGAGTTTCAAGGTCAATTGCGCCTTCAATCAGTTTTTTTTCGTTGACTAATTTTTTAACCTCTTGTTTATTTAGCATGTTCTCCTTATTTAAGCATCTTATGGTATTCCTGTAAAGACTTTGGCGCGTCCTTTTGTTTTTTAAGCGCCTCAATTCCTTCAACGCTTGCCTCCGCTGCCGCAACTGTAGTAATATAAGGAATTTTATATTGAATCGCCATTCTGCGGATATAGGCATCGTCCTGTTTTCCGCTTGGGCCTAGCGGGGTATTGATAATAAGCTGTAGCTCTTTATTTTTAATAAAATCTGAAATATCGGGACGGCCCTCGTCAATTTTGCTTATCTCGTTGTTTTCTACGCCGTTTTCTTTTAATATCGCGCTTGTTTTCTTTGTGGCGTAAACATTAAAGCCTAATTTTTTTAATTTTTTTGCAATCGGGATAATATGTTTTTTATCCCTGTCTGCTACAGTAACAAGCACGCTTCCTTCTTCCGGAAGTTTAAAACCTGTTGCTTCCTGTGATTTTGCAAAGGCAAGTCCGAAGCTGTCGCCCATACCCATAACTTCTCCGGTTGCCCGCATTTCAGGGCCAAGCACAGGGTCAACTTCAGGAAACATATTAAAGGGAAATACCGCTTCTTTAACCCCGGTGTAAGGAAGCTTTATTTTTTTAAGCTCGGGGAAGTCTTTTATTTTTTTGCCGAGCATAAGCATGGTTGCGATACGCGCGATAGGAACTCCTGTTACTTTGGAAACTACCGGAACAGTGCGGCTGGCGCGCGGGTTTGCCTCAAGGATATAAACCTTATCGTTACATATCGCGTACTGGATATTCATCAAACCTACGACCTTTAAGTCTTTGGCAATTCTTGCAGTATAATCTTCGATAGTCTTTAAATGTTTTTCGGGAATTGTACGCGGAGGGATTGCGCAGGCAGAATCTCCTGAATGCACTCCGGCAAGCTCAATGTGTTCCATTATCGCAGCAACAAAGGTATTTTCGCCATCTGAAAGCGCATCTACCTCTGTTTCAATTGCCTGCTCTAAGAAACGGTCAATAAGCATGGGGAATTCCGGCGTAATTTCTATTGCTTCTTCGGCATATTTTCTAAGTGTCGCTTCGTCGTAAACAACTTCTATTCCGCGTCCGCCCAGAACAAACGACGGCCGCACCATTAAAGGGTAACCGATACGGTTTGCAATTTTAATTGCCTCTTCAAGCGAACGCGCAGCATCTCCGTCTGGCTGGGGGATATCCAGCTTTTTAATTCTTTCTCTAAAATATTCCCTATCTTCGGCAAGACGTATACTTTCCGGGGAAGTCCCTAAAATTTTAACGCCGTTGTCCTTTAACTGCTGTGCGATATTTAAAGGGGTCTGGCCGCCGAATTGGACGATTACGCCTTCCGGTTTTTCTTTTTCATAAATAGCAAGCACGTCTTCAACTGTCAAAGGTTCGAAATAAAGCTTGTTTGATGTGTCGTAGTCGGTTGAAACTGTTTCGGGGTTGCAGTTAACCATTATGGATTCAAGGCCCTCGTCACGTAAAGCAAAGGCTGCGTGCACGCAGGTGTAATCAAACTCAATGCCCTGGCCTATGCGGTTTGGGCCGCCGCCTAAAATCATTACTTTCTTTTTATCCGAAACCGGGACATCATCGTTTGCATTATAAGTGGAATAATAATAGGCTGCGTTGTTGATGCCGCTTACGGGAACAGTATTAAATTTTTCTTCTTTGCCTAAAGCAATTCTTTTGTCGCGCACGGTTTTTTCTTTTACACCGAAAAGTTCGCCTAAATACCGGTCGGAAAATCCCCATTCTTTGGCTTTAATAAGTTTTTTATCAGGCAATTCGCTCCATTTGCTTTTAAGCAATTCCTCTTCAAAGCTAACAAGCTCTTTCATCTCGTTTATAAACCAGCGGCCGATATGCGTTATCTGGTAAAGTTCCTCTACGGAAATGCCTTTACGCAGCGCCTCATACATAAGAAAAATTCTCTCGCTGGAGGGATGCCTTAGTTTTTCTTTCAAAGCTGCAGAATCCATTTCTTTAAATTTCTTAACGCCTAGGCCGTATCTGCCTATTTCAAGGGAACGAATTGACTTCTGCATTGCTTCTTTGAAATTCTTGCCTATGCTCATTACTTCGCCAACGGCCTTCATCTGCGTGCCCAGGACGTCTTTAGCCTGGCGGAATTTCTCAAATGCCCAGCGCGCAAATTTTATAACTACATATTCCCCGCTTGGCTCGTATTTTTCAAGTGTGCCGCGCTTATAGTAAGGTATCTCATCCATATTAAGCCCAGCGGCAAGCTTTGTAGAAATGCGCGCAATGGGAAAACCCGTTGCTTTTGAAGCAAGGGCGCTTGAGCGCGAAGTGCGCGGGTTAATTTCAATTGCAACCAGCCTGTCGTCTTGTGGGCTATGCGCAAACTGTATGTTTGTACCGCCTACAACTCCTATAGCGTCAACTATTTTATAGGAAAGCTCCTGCATTTTTTTCTGTAATTTTTCAGGAACTGTAAGCATTGGCGCGGCGCAGAAACTGTCTCCGGTATGCACTCCCATCGGATCAATATTTTCGATAAAGCAAACGGTAATTTTGTTGTTCTTCTGGTCTCTCACCACTTCAAGCTCAAGCTCCTCCCATCCAACCACTGACTCTTCTATTAATACCTGATAAATAAGGCTTGCGCTTAAGCCTCTGTTTGTAATTGTACGCAGCTCTTCAACATTATAAGCAATTCCTCCGCCGGTGCCGCCTAAAGTATATGCAGGCCGGACTATTACCGGATAGCCAAGCCCTTCTGCTATTTTTTCAGCCTCTTCTATTGAATGGCAGATTTCTGATTTAGGAAGGCCTATGCCGAGTTTATTCATTGTTTCTTTAAAGGCTAGCCTGTCTTCCCCGCGTTCGATTGCATCGGCCTTTACGCCGATAATTTCAACGTTATATTTTTTTAAAACTCCTGCTTTATGAAGGCTCGAGGCAAGATTAAGCCCGGTTTGTCCGCCGAGATTGGGAAGGAGTGCGTCCGGCTTTTCGCGTTCTATGATTTTTTCCAGGCTTTCAACGGTAAGCGGCTCAATGTAAGTTTTATCTGCCATGCCCGGGTCAGTCATAATCGTTGCCGGGTTTGAGTTAACAAGCACTACTTCATAACCTTCTTCCCGAAGAGCTTTACAGGCTTGCGTTCCGGAATAATCAAATTCACAGGCCTGGCCTATTATTATCGGGCCTGAGCCTATAATAAGAACCTTGTGTATATCTTTTCTTCTCGGCATCCCTACCCCCTTGTAATTAGCGGCAACAACACCGTTACCGCGCCTGCCTATAATTTATATTACCTTATGATAATCCTGAATGCTTTTCACCGAAAGCGTATCTTTTCGTAAAACATCTATGGCTTTGCTTGAGGCAATCGCCCCTGCTATTGTAGTAATAACGGCAATGCCGTAAAGAGCGGCAGTGCTTCTGATAATTACTTCATCCTGTTTGGGAATTCTTCCGGCTGGAGTGTTGATAATTAAGTGCATGTCTTTATTTTTTATGTAATCCAAAATATTCGGCCTGCCCTCTGAAAGCCTGGGCAGTATTTTTACATCTATTCCTTTTGCCTGCAAAGCGCGCCCTGTTCCTTCGGTTGCGAGAATGTTGAATCCAAAACTTTTTAATTGTTTAGCTATGGGCACAATTTTTGTTTTATCATTATCTTTTACCGAGATAAAAACATTTCCTTCTCTGGGCAGAAACTGCGAAGCAGCTATCTGGCTTTTTAAATAAGCGCTTCCGAAATCCTTGTCTATACCCATAACTTCTCCGGTTGAGCGCATTTCAGGGCCAAGCATTGTATCTACGCCTAAAAACCTGTTAAAAGGAAATACTGATTCTTTAACGCATTTATACGGCGGTATTATTTCTTTAGTAAAGCCTATTTCTTTTAATTTTTTTCCCATCATTATTTTAGCAGCAAGCTTAGCCAGCGGAACGCCTATGGCTTTTGAGATAAACGGTATTGTCCGTGAAGCTCTCGGGTTTACCTCTAATATATAAATTTGTTCATCTTTAACCGCGAATTGAATGTTCATAAGGCCGAACAAATGCAATTCTTTTGCCAGGGTATAGCATACTTCTCTTATTTTCTCTATAATTTTTTCAGGAAGGCCAAACGCCGGCAAACACATTGCGCTGTCTCCTGAATGAATGCCTGCCTCTTCGATGTGCTCTAAAATCCCTCCGATAACAAACGTTTCTCCGTCTCCTATAATATCCGCGTCAACTTCAATTGCGTCATCGAGAAATTTATCGATAAGTATGCTCTGGTTCATCGAAGAAAGAAGCGCTTCTTTTAAAAATCCTTCAAGAGTTTGTGAATCGTATATTATTTCCATTGCGCGTCCACCAAGCACATAAGACGGCCTTACCATAACCGGATAACCCAGCCGTTTTACAATTTCTTTTGCCTGGTCTAAATTGTGCGCAATGCCGCTCTCTGCCTGGCGCAGGCCGCATTTATTAAGCAGGGTCCTGAATTTATCTCTGTCTTCGGCGATATCTATATATTTTGCTTGTGTGCCTAAAATATTCATGCCGGCCTTTTCAAGGCCCAGAGCAAGATTAAGCGGGGTCTGGCCGCCGAATTGCAAAATTACACCATACGGCTTTTCTTTTTTATTTATGCTTAAAACATCTTCGAGGGTGATAGGCTCGAAGTAAAGTTTATCTGACGTATCGTAATCGGTTGAAACTGTTTCCGGGTTACAGTTAACCATTACAACCTCAATACCTTCCTCCCTTAAAGAAAAAGCCGCGTGCACGCAGCAGTAATCAAATTCAATACCCTGGCCTATGCGGTTGGGGCCGCCGCCTAAAATCATTACTTTCTTTTTATCCGAAATACGCACTTCGCATTCTTTTTCGTAAGTTGAATAATAATACGGCGTGTAGGCTTCGAATTCCGCAGCACAGGTGTCCACCAGTTTATAAACCGGCTCAATTTTGTTCTTTTGCCGCAGGGCCCTTATTTTATCCTCATCAACTGCAAACATTTGCGCAAGGTATTTATCGGAAAACCCGAATTCCTTTGCTTTCGAAATGGTTTCTTTGGTTAATTTTTTATGTTTTATTTTATCCTCAAACTCAATTATCTCTTTTATATTGCTTAAAAACCATTTGTCTATGTGGCTTAATTCGTAAATTTCCTCAATGCTGATTCCGAAACGCAGCGCGTCTGCGATATAAAAAATCCGCTTGTCGTTAGGCAAAGCCAGGTATTGTTTTATTTTTTCTTTTATTTCCTCATCGGTAATTTTTCCTATATCGTCTTTGACAAGAGAATTCAATCCGGTCTTTCCGATTTCAAGGGCGCGCAGCCCTTTAAGAAGGGCTTCCTTAAATGTCCTGCCTATGGACATAACTTCTCCGACTGACTTCATAGAAGTTGTAAGCGTTGGGTCCGCCTTGGGAAATTTCTCAAAAGTAAAACGGGGGATTTTTACAACGCAATAATCTATGGCCGGTTCAAAAGAAGCAGGGGTCTCTTTTGTTATATCATTTGGAACTTCATCAAGAGTATAACCCACGGCAAGTTTTGCGGCAATTTTTGCAATAGGAAAACCCGTTGCTTTTGAAGCAAGCGCGCTTGAGCGCGATACCCTTGGATTCATTTCAATAATAACCATTCTGCCGTCAGCGGGGTTTATGGCAAACTGGACATTGCTACCTCCGGTTTCAACCCCGATTGCCCTTATTGCCTTTACGGCATCCATACGCATTTTCTGATACTCAACATCCGTAAGCGTTTGAACCGGAGCAACTGTAATCGAATCTCCGGTATGTACCCCCATCGGGTCAAAGTTTTCAATTGAGCAGATTATAACGACATTGTCTTTTCTGTCGCGCATAACCTCCAGCTCAAATTCTTTCCAGCCCAGGAGATACTCTTCTACCAGGACTTCGCGGATTAAACTTAAGTCAAGGCCGCGTTTTAATATTTCCCAGTATTCCTCAATGTTATAGGCAATCCCTCCGCCGGTGCCACCAAGAGTAAATGCAGGCCTAAGCACGCAGGGAAGCTTCACAAAATCAAGCGCGGCTTCTCCTTCTTTTTCCGAATATATTGTGCGCGAACGCGGAAGGCCGATGCCTGCTTTTGACATTGCTTCTTTAAACAATTCCCTGTCTTCGGCTTTGGCGATTGCTTCCTCGTTTGCGCCGATAAGCTCTACGTTATATTTTTTAAATATTCCTTTTTTCGCAGCCTCAAACGCTGTATTTAACGCAGTCTGGCCGCCGAGCGTGGGAAGGCAGGCCTGCGGCCTTTCTTTTTCGATAATTTTTTCCAACACTTCCACGGTTATAGGCTCAATATAGGTGGCGTCAGCAAGCTCCGGATCAGTCATGATAGTTGCGGGGTTTGAATTAAGCAGTACGACTTTATATCCTTCCTCTTTAAGGGCTTTACAGGCCTGCGCACCCGAATAATCAAACTCACAGGCCTGGCTTATAATAATCGGGCCTGAGCCTATGATTAAAATTTTTTCTAAATCTGTCCGTTTAGGCATAGCAATAATTTCCTTGGCTGTTTTTAATCAAACCACAGCGGGTTAAATTTTTTATATGCAAAAAATCTCCACAAGGTCGACGACAACGCTCCGCAAGATTTTGGGTCGCCATCCGGAGTCTTCCACCAGCATGCAAACGGAAAAGGCTGCGTTGAGCCTTTTGTCGCATACGGAAAAAAATTCAATTCCCCTTCATCAATTGCTTTCTTGTCTATATTGGATAAAAGTTTTTCTGATTCTTTTAAATAATGTTCTGCGCTTTTGCCTGCGGATGGTTTTGCTTCATAGAACTGCAAAAGCGAAATCTCGGCAACAGCCATTTGCGCGCTGTATTCAAGAGAAATCATTCTGGGCCTGCCTATAGAATTGGCGTCAAGCTGGCTGGTAAAATCAAAACCGCAGATTCCGTCAGTGCAGACATAAAAATTATCTTTTGCAAACTTAAGCAAAGCTGCTTCATCTATAGAGAAAAATTTCTCAAGCTCATCCGGGCTAAATACCAGAAGCAGCATAGTCACAACGTCGGAAGAAGACACCTTGCTTACGCCCTCTTCGGGATTACAACCAACGCTTACATTGATAAGCCCGCCTTTATCGTTTTTTTGCAGGGTTACATTATTTATAAAAGTAGCAATCCCTTGCGTTTCCTTCTTAAAAACATTCCGCATATCTATATCTTTCTCTTTTGCCTGCAAGAAATCAAACACTGCGTAGGCAACAATATTGTTTTCCGAAGAATAAACATTCCTCCAGTCTCCTCCCCAGTCACAAACAGGGCCCATGGCGATTCCGCCGTTTTTATGGTTAAGCTTAACAGCCCACAAGGCTATTTCTTTGGCAAGGCCGCCAAATGAATCGTCTTTGGTTATCTTGCCGTATTGCAAAGCAAGTGCAGCTATCCACATATTAGGGCCTAAATGGATTGTATCCTCTATGCCGTTTTGCCCGGTTTGCGTGTTATAAAAATTATGAAAACCGTTCCCATCCCATTTTTCCCGGAAAAAAGAAAGAATATCTTTGGCGGCTGCGTAATCCCCAAGCTTCAGAAACCCCAGTCCGCTTATCGCCTGGTCGTAGGTCGAGCTTTCTTCAACGAGTTTTTTGTCTGTTGTGTTAATAAAACTTTCGAGGATTTTTGTCTTTGGGTTACGCTGATGCATAAGAAATTTTTTTATGTTGCCGGCATATTGCTTCTTTTTGGACGAATCTGTTCGAATTTCTCCGGCAAATACCTGCATACTTAAAATACTTAGCGCCAATAAACTTATTGTTTTAAACATATTTATTTAACCGACCGTATAAGTTCTACGAATTTAGAGAAAATATAGCGCGCATCAAAAGGCCCCGGGCCTGATTCAGGATGAAACTGCACGCTCATTACGGGTAATTTTTTATGCCTAGAGCCTTCCGGCGTTCTGTCATACAAATTTAAATGCGTTTCTATAAATTCCTTATCCGGTATGGTTTCCGAAGGAATAACGAAATTGTGGTTCTGGGAAGTTATATCAATTCTTCCTGTTTCTAAATCTTTCACCGGGTGGTTGCCGCCGTGGTGGCCGAATTTAAGCTTCTTTGCCCTTCCTCCAAAAGCAATACCTAAAATCTGGTGGCCGAGGCAGACACCCATAACCGCGGTTTTTAATTCTTTTCTGCGTAATTTGCCAAGTAATTCTTTTGCCGTATCAATTGCGTAAATAACCGCCTCCGGGTCTCCGGGGCCGTTGGAAAATAAAATCCCGTCCGGATTTAATTTTAAAATTTCTGAAAGCTTAGTTTTTGCCGGAACAACATAAACTTTATCAACCAGCTCTTTAAGGTTTCTTAAAATGCAATATTTTATGCCGCAGTCGATTGCGACAATAGTAAGTTTTTGTTTTTTAACATTGCTTATCCGCCTTATGCTAAGGTCCTCCTCCCACTCGTAAATCTTGTTGCAGCTTACTTCTTTGACTAAATCTGTGCCGACAATTGATGGAGCTTTATCCAGTTTTTGCTTCAATATTTTCGTATTAAAATCGCCTGTTGCGATTATGCCTTTCATCGAGCCTTTGTCCCTAATCCTTCTTGTCAAAGCTCTTGTGTCAACTCCTTCGATTGCAACAATGTTATTTTCTTTTAAGTAATCTCCCAGGGATTTATTGGCGCGCCAGTTTGAAACAATCCTGCTATTTTCTTTTATAATCAATCCTTCCGCCCGAACCCTTCTTGACTCTAAGTCGGAAGTATTTACTCCGTAATTGCCTATCAAAGGATAGGTCATGCAGACGATTTGCCCCTTGTAAGAGGGGTCAGTTAAAATTTCCTGATAACCGGCCATTGAGGTATTAAATACGACCTCGCCTATGGCGTCGCCTTCGGCGCCAAAGGATTCTCCTTCCAGCTGAAATCCGTCTTCAAGAAGTAATATTGCCTTCATATATTATACAAGTTACTTTTTACAGCTTTCGGTAACGGCCAGTCTTCTTGCGTAGATAAGCAGCTTGCTGCTCTTGCCCATGCAGGCATTGGACGGGAAACTAACGCCTTTGCCGTCATTTTCGTTTTTTTAAAATTCTTTTAATATGAGAGATTGCCTGAAGCGGGGTTTTCACCTGGAACACACCTTTTATCTTCCAGGTATTTATGCCTATCACGTGCCTGTCTTCGTTAAAAGCAAAAGCAATCTCCGAAAGAGTACCGTATTGCCCGGATATTGCAACAATTATATCCGAAGCCCTTACTACCAAAACGTTACGCGCGTAACCCAGGCCTGTAGGTATTTTTACATCAACAAAAGCATTTGCGTCTTTGCCGTCAACACTTGGCAAAATCGCTACAGTTGTGCCTCCGGCTGATTTTGCGCCCTTGCATGCAGCTTCCATAATTCCGGTCCTGCCGCCGCAGATTAAAGTCCAGCCTTCTTTTGCGATAAGCGAGCCTAATTCGCGCGCGATTGCATAATCTTTATTCGAACACTTTGACCCGCCTATTACCGATATATTCATAATTTATTGGTATGCTGCTGGTTTTTAAAAATGTCCCTGGGCAGAATCGAACTGCCATTTTTGGCTCCGGAGGCCAACGCCCTATCCGTTGGGCTACAGGGACAATTTCAAAATCAAATATCAAACACCAAAATTCAAAATGAAGAAAACCAAACATTTTTTATTGCGGTATGTAATTTTGATTTTTGCATTTTGATTTTTGATTTTCGGCTATGTGCCGATGATATCTATCAAAGATTTAAACTGTTCAGCCAGATATTCTTTATCGCCTGTTTTTGCTCCGGGTATATTTTTTGAAAACAAAATGCGGCCGCCTTTTGCCTTTAAGATACCTTCAAGCTCGGTAAGCGCTTTATTTTTCCCAAGGCCGCTTCCGTAAGTTAAAAAACATCCGCACTTTTTACCGGTTAAATCTTTTATACTTTCCAAATACACGCGCAAAGCCGGCGCAAACGTAAACGCCCACACAGGTGAGGAAAAAATAATGAAATCAAAAGAGCCTATATCCGGGGCTGTTTTCTGTATATTGACCCTTTGCCTGTAAAAAGCGCTTTTGCATTGCTTTAAAAACCCTTTTTCCTCATTTTCCGGCTTTAAATCAAACGACACCGCATCAATATTTCTGTCTTTGATTGTTTTCATCAAAAACAAACAGGCTCGTTTGGTGTTTCCGGAAAATGAATAAGATATTATTGCTACTCTCATATTTTTTATATTATGTAACACGTCGCACGTAACAGGTATCACGCTATAAAGACCTGTTACTTGTTACCTGTTACGCGATACAGAGTTTATACCGTCTGCAATTATCTGCATTTTTAAAATAACGTCATCTGCTCGTTTTTCTTTTCTTCTTCGCCGCCAAAAATTTTGATTTTCCCGTATTCTCCGTCATAGCCAGGTTCAATTTTAAGCCTTCCTTCCCGGACGCGTTTTATGCCTTCTGCTACTTTTTCGGGAAGCTTTTCAAAAAGCTCTTTTTCCGGCGTCTTTACAAGAATTTCGAATTCCGAGGAAAACTTTGACAAAATCTCAAGATATTCCTTTTCTACTGCCTTGCTTTTTTTATCTACGCCTTTTGTGTCGGCGATTATTTCATCCAGGCTTACCATGCTTTTATAACCGATTGCGTTTTCCGGCCTAAAGCCTTCGCGCCTGTCAGCAAGTTCATCAACCCTGTTTAAAACCCCCCTTGTTATAGGTTTTGAACACCTCGGGCATATGCCTTTATATTTTTTAGTTTCCTCCGGCGAAAGCCTTAGGTTGCAGTTTCTGTGCCCGTCAAAATGGTATTTGCCTTCTTCCGGAAAAAATTCTATTGTATAGAGAAATTTATTTTTATCTTTTTTCTCCAACACTTTTTTAATTTCAAAATAATCCATCTCGCAGTTAAAAACATTTGCCTCTCTTCCTATGCGCTGAGGCGAATGGCTGTCTGAATTTGAAATCAGGGAAAATTTATCAAGAGCCGATAGCCGCCAGTTCATAGCCGGGTCGCTTGAAAGCCCTGTTTCAAGTGCGGTTATATTCTGGGTATATTTTCCGAAAGCTTCTTCAAGAGTATTAAAACCGGAATTTGAACCAAACACCGAAAACCACGGCGTCCAGATGTGCGCAGGCACCAGCATTATATCTTTTGAAATCTTGGAAATCTCCTCCGCAAGTTTTAAGCAGCTTATTCCGAGTATCGGCCTGCCGTCGGATGCAAGGTTACCTATCGAAGAAAGCATTTTGTTTATTTCAGCTACCACCTCAAACGATGGAGCCATAATCATATTGTGCACCCGATAGACTTTGCCTTTTTGTGAATAAATACTCGATATTTCGGCTGTTAAGATAAAGTTAATCCCCTCGTATAGATACAACCCTTTATCTTTCTGGGGAACTAAATACCTTTTAAGCTCCTGCAGCCAGAGGTGATGCGTAAAATCCCCTGTGCCTAAAAGGCTTATCCCTTTAAGGCGCGCCCATTTTGCTAAGTGCGGAATATCCATATCCCTGGATGTTGCCCGTGAATATTTAGAGTGGATATGAAAATCTGCTACAAATTCCATATTAGTTTTTTAGTTCGTCGAGTTCCTTTAGTTTATTGAGTTAAAAAACCAGCGAACCCAACAAACCCAATAAACTCAATAAACATTTACCTCTCCTATTAATCTCTTAACCTTATCCAAATGGCTTCCCTGCCAGTAAACTTTGCTGCACGACGGGCATTTTTTAAAAATTGTTTGCTGGTCATAAACGCGCTCGGGAACAAGTGTTTTTATTTCTTCCCTGGAGGCTGCTGCCAACAATTCGTTGCACAGCGTGCAACGGCTAAACATTTTTTCTTCTTCGATTTTGAGTTTTGCTTTTTCTATAACTTCCTTAAGCTGTTCTTTTACATAATCGTTGGTTACAATTATTGTTTTCTTTTGCAAAGCGTCTATTTTTTCTTTGGTCCGGGTTATGATTGTTCTGTCGTCGCGTAAAGCCTGAATTATCAGCGTGCCCTTACTTTCCTTATCGTAGTAAACCGCATCAAACCCTATAAGCCTAAGCCACCTTGCAAGCTTGCCTAATTCTTTTGTTACTATAAACTTCATACACAGATTAGCGCTGATTCAAAACAGATGATCGCAGATAAGAGATGAAACAGATGTACCGGTGATATACGCTCGCTTTGCTCGCGATATACAGTAGAAATATAATTGTATTTCTACTGTATTCCAACCGTATTTCTATCGTATTCCAATTACAGTAAAATCATCTGTGATCATCCGCTTTGCATCTGTGATTATCTGTGGCTATTCACGTAAGCGATTTTCCCGCCCAGGATAGTGCACTCAACAACACCCTTAAGGGTTTTGCCCAGAAATGCACTATTTTTTGATTTTGAATGAAAGCTGTCTTTTTTGACAACCCATTCTTTGTCTTTTGAAACTACAATAATATCGGCGGGCCTGCCCGGGCTTAAAGTTCCTCTGTTTATTCCAAGGATCTTGGCAGGGTTTATGGTCATTTTTTTAACCAGCTCAACCATGTCCAGAATTTTCCCCTCAACCAGATATGTTATTGCGCTGGAAAGTTCTGTCTCAAGCCCTATCACACCGAATTCTGCGCGTTCAAATTCTATTCCTTTTTCATTCTCCGTATGCGGCGCATGGTCCGAAGCTATCGCGTCTATTGTTCCCTGCTTAAGGGCTTCTCTTATTGCCAAAACATCATCTTTTGTTCTAAGCGGCGGGTTCATTTTTAAATTCGGGTCATAGCCCCATACTGCCTCTTCGCTAAGTGCAAAATAATGCGGGGCGGTATCGGCAGTCACTGCGATTCCTTTCTTTTTTGCTTTAGCGATTATCTCAACCGACTCAAGGCAGCTCACATGAGTAATATGCAAGCTAGCGTTTATTTTTTCCGCCAAGTCTATATCGCGTTTCACCCGTTTATACTCGGACTCCTTGGAAATCCCGCGCAGCCCCATCTTTGTTGAGGTAAAACCAAGGTTAACCACGCCGTTTGCAGAAAGAAATTTATCCTCCGAGTGGCAGATTACAACAAGCTTTGCGTCTTTAGCTTTTTTAAGCGCCTTTAGCATCACTTCTGCGTTATCTACCGAGGCGCCGTCGTCAGAAATAGCAACAACGCCTTCTTTTTTAAACTTCGCTATGTTCGTTAACTCTCTGCCTGCCCTGTCCTTGGTGATTGCGGCGCAAATAAAAACATTCGCCTGCGCCCGTTTTTCTATAATGCCCTTCAAAAGTTTTATGTTCTCGATAGAGTCTATCGGAATCAGCGTATTGGGCATGCTGACTACGGTTGTTACTCCTCCTACTAGCGCGGCAAGCGTGCCCGAAGAAACAGTTTCCTTGTCTTCTCTGCCGGGCTCTCTTAAGTGAGTGTGCATATCAATTATCCCCGGCATTACTATTTTATCTTTTGCGTCAATCGTATTGTCAGCAATCTCTTTAAGGTTTTTACCTATTTTTAATATTTTATTATCCTGCACCGCGACATCGCATATATCGTTTAAGTTATCCGCCGGAGAAATTACGTGCCCGTTTTTAATAATCAGTTTCATTTTATTTTTTGGTTTTTATGTAATCGTTTGCCTGCGCAACCAGAAAAAGCACAGCCATTCTAACCGCTATTCCATTTGTAACTTGCTCCAGAATAACTGAGTTTTCTCCGTCAGCTACATCGGAAGACATTTCAATCCCGCGGTTAATGGGGCCCGGATGCATTACTATGATGTCTTTTTTAGCGCTTTTAAGCCTTTCTTTTGTTATCCCAAAAGTTTTAAAATATTCGAGCTGGCTGGGGAAAGATTTTGCGCTGTCGCGCTCAAACTGCATGCGTAAAACATTTATTGCATCAGCGCCTGCCAGGGCTTCCTCTATATTATGCGTAACACGCACTCCCGTTTGCTCGATTGAGGGCGGTATAAGAATTTTTGGCGCGCAAACAGTAACATGCGCCCCTAACTTTGTAAGCCCCCAGATATTTGAACGCGCAACGCGCGAATGCGCTATGTCGCCGACTATGCTTACGTTTAAGCCCTCCAAACGGCCTAATTTTTCGCGAAGCGTAAACATATCCAAAAGCGCCTGCGTTGGATGCTCATGCCAGCCGTCTCCGGCGTTTACAACGCTTGCTTTAAGCTGCCTTGCAAGCATAACTGCAGCGCCCGAATAATTGTGCCGCATTATAATAATATCAACCTTAAGCGCTTCTATGTTTTTGCCCGTATCTATGAGGGTCTCTCCCTTGCGCACGCTCGAGGTTTCTGTGGAAATGTTTATGACATCTGCGGAAAGCCTTTTTGCAGCTACCTCAAATGATATGCGCGTGCGGGTCGAGGGTTCATAAAAAAGATTGACTACGGTTTTGCCGCGTAAGGCGGGTACTTTTTTAACTTCTCTTGTTGAAATTTCCTTGAAAGAAGCTGCTGTTTGAAGTATTAATTCTATTTCTTCCTTGCTTAAATTTTCTAAATCAAGAAGGTCTTTTTTCGTCCAGTTTATACTATTAGATTTTCTCATTCGTGGAAATCCGCCCCAGATTCGTGGCCATTCGTGCCTAAGACCTTCTCACCTATAGCAACCTCATCAATGCCGTCGAGCTCGGACAGCCTTACTTCGACGGTTTCGTTTTTGGAAGTAGGAATATTTTTGCCGACAAAATCCGCTCTTATCGGAAGCTCCCTGTGCCCCCTGTCAACCAAGACAAGAAGCGTAACAATTTTGGGCCGGCCGAAATCCATAAGTTCATCAAGGGCTGCGCGGATAGTGCGCCCTGTAAAAAGCACATCGTCTATGAGTACAACCGTTTTATCGGTTAAATCGAAATCTATTTTTGTCTCCTTGACCTGCGGCTTTACCCCAACTGTAGTTAAGTCGTCGCGGTACAAAGTTATATCAAGCGTTCCAAGCGGTATATCCACGTTTTCTGTTTCTTTGAAAATTGCCTGAATTCGTTTGGCAAGATAAACACCCCTTGTTTCTATGCCCACTAAAACAATGTCCGTAAGCGCGGGGCTGCTTTCAAGAATCTGGTGGGTAAGCCGCTGCAGAATGCGTTTTACCTCTTCGGCGTTTAATATTTTTGCTTTTTCTTTAAACTGGCTCATGTTTATACTCTGCCTTTAACCCTTCACCAGAGCTCACTTCATTCGCACGGTGCAGGATTAATTCTCACTATCATTTTCCCTACGCCAGCAGGGCTTTAAAAAATGATGTGCTCATTAAAAAAAATACCCCGTACTTTTGGGTACGGGGTTATTATTTTTTGTAATATTATATTCATTTTGTTCCCTTGCCAGCCTCACCGGACCAGCTTAAAGGTTTCTTAATATATACCTTATACGGCAATAAATGTCAAGAATAATCTAGGCAGCCGAACCAAGCTCTTTCCCGTCAATAATAACAACAAATTCCCCTCTTGGCTTTGCCTGCTCAAAATGCAAAATCGCTTCGTCAAGGCTCGCCTCAAAGACTTCTTCGAATTTTTTTGTCAGCTCCCTCGCCAGAGCTACCCTGACATTACCGGTTATTTCCTTAAGGTCCTTTAAGGATGCTAAAACCCTAAAAGGCGATTCAAAAAAAACAATAGCAGCTTCAAGCCCTTTAAGTTTTTCGAATAACCTTACGCGTTCATTGTGTCTTCTTGGCAGGTAGCCTAAAAATATGAATTTATCGTGCGGTATGGAAGTAGCCGAAAGAGCTGACGTAATGCTGGACGGCCCCGGGATTACCGTAATTGGCAGTTTTTCACATCTGCATTCACGCACTAATTTATATCCCGGATCTGAAAGCGTAGGTGTGCCTGCATCAGAAACAAGGGCTATGGTTTTGCCGGATTTGAGTTCCCCAATTACCCAGGGAATTTTTTTTATTTCACTGTGCTCGAAAAAACTAACCAGCGGTTTTTTTATTCCGAAATGCGAGAGCAAAAACCCAGTTTTACGCGTGTCTTCCGCGAGCACCAAATCAACTTCTTTTAAAATCCTTAGGGCCCTTGAAGTTATATCTTCGAGGTTGCCTATGGGAGTTGCAACTATATATAACATAAAGTTTTCAGGTGTCAGATATCAGCTTTCAGCTGCTGAGAGCTGATGCCTGATATCTGATAGCTATTCAACCGTAACCGATTTTGCTAAATTCCTCGGCTGGTCTATTTCGTAGCCTAAATTTTTCGCAACATAATAAGCAAAAAGCTGCAGGCCTACCGCAACAAGCATGGGAGAAAAATCGTTATTTTTAAGCCGGGGGCAGTGGATTACAGCATCGCTTAAGCGCACCGCCTCGCTGTCGCCGTAATTTACTATCGCAAGCACTTTCCCCTTTCTTGCTTTTATTTCCTGCATATTGGAAATCATCTTTTCATAAAGAAAATCCTTTGGCGCTATACAAACAACCCCCCTGTATTCATCAATTAAAGCAATCGGGCCGTGTTTCATTTCTCCGGCAGGGTAGCCTTCGGCAGGGATATAGGAAATTTCTTTAAGCTTAAGGGCGCCTTCCAGCGCCGAGGGATAATTTATGCCTCTTCCTAAAAACAGGAAACAGCCGAATTTCGAAAACTCTTTGGCGATTTTTTTGACTTCGCTTGTTTTCGTTAAAATATCTTTCTGATACTCGGGTATCATACTAAGCTCAGCGAGCATTGCTTTAAAATCCTTCTCGGTGATTGTCTTTCTCATTCTACCTATATATAGCGAAAGAAGGAGAAGAACCATAATTTGAGCCGTATAGGCTTTTGTAGAAGCAACCCCTATTTCTGGCCCTGCGTGGGTAAAAATAAGGCCGTGGCTTTCCTTGGTTAAAGTCGAGCCCTCAACATTGCAGACACCTACTATTTTTACACCATTACCTTTTATATCTCTTATAGCGGCTAACGTATCTGCGGTCTCTCCTGATTGGGATATTGCAAGGAGCAAATCGTTTTTGGTTATGTTAAGTTTGCGGTAACGGAACTCCGAAGAGGTATCTATCTCTACGTCCACATCGCAATACTTTTCCAGAAAATACTTGGCAACATAACCGGCGTGATACGCAGTTCCGCAGGCAGTAATAAAAATATTCTTAAGCGATTTTAAATAATTTTCGTCCAGATTAATGTAGGGGAATTCTATGGTATTTCTTCTTGCGTATAAAGAAAGTATTTTTTTTAATATTTCCGGCTGTTCGTGGATTTCTTTGAGCATAAAATGCTCAAAGCCTTTTTTCTCGGCATCCTGGGGTTTGATATTAACTTTTTCTATTTCTAGTTTTACGGGTTCGCCTTTAAAGTGGAAAATCTCGACAGTATTATGCCTGATGACCGCTATTTCTTCGTCTTTTAAATACACGACTTCCTTGGCAAATGGCAATATCGCAGGTATGTCTGAAGCGATAAAGTTTCCGTCTTTACCAAGACCTATGATGAGGGGGCTTCCTTTTCTTACGGCAATTAACTGTGTGGGGTCTTTTAAGGAAATAACCCCTAACGAAAAAGAGCCGTGGAGTTTTTTTATGGCCTTGTATACTGCGTCCTTAAGCGAGCCCCTGTAAAACTTTTCTATCAGATGAACCACCACTTCTGTGTCGGTTTCGCTTACGAACTTGTGCCCTTCTTCTATCAGGGCTTCCTTAAGCTCAAGGTAGTTTTCAATAATTCCGTTGTGGACTATGGCTATTTGGCTTTTGCAGTCAAGGTGCGGATGCGCGTTTACTTCGTTCGGCCGGCCATGCGTTGCCCAGCGTGTGTGGAAAATTCCTATCGGGAATTTCTCTTCGAGAAAAATTTTTAACTCTTTGCGAAGTTCATGGATTTTTCCGGGTTGTTTTTTTAGAAAAAATTTGCCCGCTTTTATGCCCACCACCCCGCAGGAATCATACCCGCGGTATTCTAATCTTGACAGGCCGTCAACAAACATGCTGAGCGCTCTTTCTTTTCCTATGTAACCGAGTATTCCGCACATATTTTAGACACGAATGACCACAAATTAAATACGAATTGCCACGAATTTATTCGTGGGGATTCGCTCCGGATTCGTGGGAATTCGTGCTCCTTTTAAAATAATCCTCAACGTTCCTGTTGGTAAAATAAATAATCAGCGTCCCGGGGTAAATTATCTGTAATATCGCCTGCTGTATTTGTGATGGAGCAAGCAGCGCAGAAAGTAATACCAGAGCCGCTATAGTAAAGGCGAAATATACGGTAAATTTTCTCGCCCACTCCTTTTTAAAAAGGAGCCCCGCTCCGCAAACGATAAAAATTAAAGAGACTATACTTTGTATAACAATTATTGTTTTTAGCAGTAAGGGGGTGATGGTTAAATTAATACCGCTTTCCTTAAACATCTTTTCTATCATTTGCCAGTTCCGCGGTATTAGAAAGGTTACGAGCTGGATTATACCCAAGACTACCAGATTAAACGTGCCAAGAACTATTACCCCGACAGGTTTTTTCTTTGGTTGCATACATTTATAAATAGTAAGCGTCCCCAGCCAGATTTGAACTGGCGCCGTCGCCGTGAAAGGGCGATGTCCTGAACCAGGCTAGACGATGGGGACGAGTTTCAGATGGCAGGTTACGGATAATAATTATACAGATATTTCTTTATGCTATCTGCCAGGCTGCCTGACTGCTATCTGATAAAATCGTGTCTATTTTAAATATTAAAGCTATTTTGTCAATTATTTAATTGAATTATTCTTCGGGGGCTATGCGGGCTATAGTTGAAAGCTTATCCTCCGGCTCCAGATTAATTATCTTAACGCCTTGCGTTGAGCGGCCGGAAGAACGTATGTCTTTTATTTTTGTTCTTATAAGAATGCCTTTTTGGGTTATGCACATAACTTCATCGCTGTCTTGCACAAGTATTGCACCTTTTGCGTTTCCTATTTTTGCAGAAACTTTTATATTGATTATACCTTTGCCTCCTCTTGATTGAAGGCGGTATTCTTCGATATGGCTTCTTTTTGCAAAACCATTGTCGGTTGCGGTAAGAATATAAAAATCTTCTTTTTTAAGCGTGCCTTCTAAAAGCACCATGCCCACAACCACATCTCCCTTGCCGAGTTTCATTCCGCGCACCCCCTGTGATTGCCTGCCGGTAGGCCTTATATCTTTGGCTTCGAAGCGGATGGATTTGCCTTTTTCGGTAATAAGTATGACTTCGTCTTTGTCCTCGCATATACCGGCGCCGACAAGACGGTCATTCTTATCTAAAGTTATGGCGCATATTCCGCTTTTCCTTATGTTAGCAAAGAGCTCAAGTGAAGTTCTTTTTATGATGCCGCCTTCTGTCGCCATTAATATGAATTGCTTTGGTTCGAATTCTTTCGTGGATAATACTTTTGTGATTTTTTCTTTAGTGGTGAGGCTTAAAAGATTTATTATCGCCCTTCCCTTTGAAGTCCGGCTTCCGAGCGGAACCTCGTAAGTTTTAATGGGATAAATTTTGCCTTCATCCGTAAAAACCAAAAGCGTGTCCTTGCTTGAAGCAACAAAAAGATGCTCCACGAAATCTTCTTCGGATGTGGCCATAGCAGCGACACCGCGGCCCCCGCGTTTTTGCTGGCGGTAGGCAGTTAGCGGCATGCGTTTTATATAACCCGAACCGCTTATAGTTACAACCATATCTTCTTCGACTATCAAATCCTCTATTTCGATTTCTTCTGTTTTAGCGACAATTTCTGTGCGCCGCTCATCAGCGAATTGTTCTTTTAAAATTTTAAGCTCTTCCTTTATAAGCGCTTCCTGTTTCTTTTCGGAAGCCAAAATCGAATTGTAGAGCTCAATTTTTTTAAGCAGCTCCAGATATTCCTGGTCTATTTTATCCCGTTCCAAAGCGCAAAGCCTGGCCAGCTGCATATCTAAAATTGCCTGGGCCTGTACTTCGCTTAAAGAAAATTTCTTCATTAAATTTTCTTTAGCCTCCTGGACGTTCTTTGATTTTTTAATCAGCGCTACTACCTGGTCTAAATATTTCAGCGCAATTTTTAATCCTTCCAAAATATGCGCGCGCTTTTGCGCTTTATCGAGTTCAAACCTTGTTCTCTTTATAATTACTTCCTTACGAAAAGCTATATGATGCGCCAGCATTTCGCGAAGCGTAAGTATTACCGGTTTTCTATTGACCAGCGCCAGGAATATCGCGCCGTAAGTTGTTTCAAGCCCGGTATGCTTATAAAGCTGATTTAAAATTATTTGCGGCTCGACATCTCTTTTAAGTTCCAAAAGTATCCGTATGCCTTCTTTGCCGGATTCATCGCGAAGGTCGGAAACGCCTTCAATTTTTTTATCTGTGACTAAATTAGCGATGGATTCTATAAGGTTAGCTTTATTCAACTGGTAGGGAATTTCTGTAATAATTATCTGCGATTTTCCTTTTTCGTGCTCAATAGTTGATTTGGCACGAAGGGTCATCTTGCCTCTGCCTTCCTCATACATTTTCAATAGCTCGCCCTTGCCGCAGATTATTGCGCCGGTTGGAAAATCCGGGCCTTTTACAAATTTATGCAGCTCTTTAACTGAAGCTCCCGGATTATCAATTAAATGTTCCAGCGCGTCGCAAACTTCACCCAAATTATGCGGAGGCATATTTGTGGCCATACCAACCGCGATGCCGCTTGCGCCGTTAACAAGAAGCGTGGGCAAGACTGAGGGCAAAACTTCCGGCTCGGTAAGAGAGTTATCAAAATTAGGGAAAAATTTAACTGTGTCCTTATCGATATCCTGAAGAACAAAGTCTGCAATTTTTGAAAGCCGCGCTTCAGAATAACGCATTGCTGCAGGAGGGTCTCCGTCTATTGAGCCAAAGTTACCCTGGCCGTTTATAAGCGGGTACCTCAAAGTAAAATCCTGCGCCATCCTGACAAGAGCATCGTAAACAGAAAGGTCTCCGTGCGGATGATATTTACCGAGACACTCTCCGACGATTCTTGCGCATTTTTTATGCGGTTGGTTATAACGCAGGTGCAGCTCGTTCATCGCATACATAATTCTTCTTTGAACCGGCTTAAGGCCGTCACGGATATCCGGAAGGGCCCTGCCTGCGATGACAGACATCGAATAAGACAGATACGACTCCTGCATCTCCTCTTCGAGATACCGGGTTATAATTTTTCCTTTGTTGGTTTGTTCTTGCATTTTTCAGCTCTCAGCTGTCAGCTCTCAGCTGTCAGCTGCTGAAAGCCGACGGCTGATGACTGAAAGCTTTTTTTATACATCTAAATTTTTTACTTCGTGCGCGTGAGCCTGGATAAATTCCCTGCGCGGCTCTGCTTCTTCGCCCATAAGCAGAGTAAAAATCCTGTCAGCCTCAACCGCGTCTTCAAGCGTTACTTTTACAAGCGTGCGCTTCTCGGGATCCATCGTGCTTTCCCATAACTGCTCCGGATTCATTTCTCCTAAACCTTTGTATCTTTGTATATGCATGCCTTTGGTGGCCATTTTTTTTACCTCATCAAGCACTATTTTTAAGCTTTTACATTTCATTTCTTCTTTGGTTTCGTCGTTGTTTAAAATAAATTTTTCTTTTTCCTGCGGCAAATAGTCCTTGAGGGCTAACCCCTGCCTGGCAAGTTCGGTGCAGATTTCTTTTATCTGATATGACTCAAATATTTCTACGCTGTCCAGGTCTTCTTTATCTTTATAATCGGAAAGTTCGTCATCATCAAAAACAAAAAACACCTTGCTGTTTGCCTGCACCTTATACATCGGATATTTTTTCTTTTTCTCATCCACAGCTTCAACGTAATCTTTAAACGCTATCCCCTTGCGCTCAAGGGCATAGCCTAATTTTTCAAGCTCTATAAGACTATTGACTATCTTTTCCATTTCTTTTTCAGAAAAGTCCTTGCCGCTCTTACCAGCTGTTGAGAGCTTCGCAGCTTTGGTGCCGAGCTTTAAAATAATCTCGTCCATATCTTTTTCGGTGTGAACATATTCTTCCAGGTCTCTTCTTTTTATGCGATAAAGCGGCGGTTGCGCAATGTAGATGTACCCGTCCTCTATCAGTTTAGGCAGTTGCCGGTAAAAAAGAGTAAGCACCAGTGTCCGGATATGAGAACCGTCAACGTCAGCATCAGCCATAATCACAACTTTATGGTATCTTAATTTCGTAATATCAAATTCTTCGCCGACACCTGTGCCGAGCGCTGAGATTATCGTCCTGATTTCTTCGTTGGCTAAAATTTTATCGAGCCTGGCTTTTTCTACGTTTAAGATTTTACCTCTAATCGGAAGTATTGCTTGGAAATCCCTATTGCGCGCCTGTTTTCCGCTGCCGCCGGCGCTTTCTCCTTCAACGATGTAAACCTCGCAAGCCTGCGGGTCGCGCTCCGAACAATCAGCAAGTTTTCCCGGAAGGCCGCGCATATCAAGCGCGCCTTTTCTGCGGGTAAGCTCCCTGGCCTTTCTTGCGGCCTCTCTCGCGTGCGCGGCAAGAATTGTTTTTTCAACTATTTTATTCGCAACTGACGGTGTTTCTTCAAAAAATGAAGTCAAAGCTTCAAAGGCGATAGAAGTAACCATGCCGTCTATTTCGGAATTCCCTAATTTGGTTTTGGTCTGGCCCTCGAATTGCGGGTTGGGGAGCTTTACGCTTATCACTGCGCATAAACCCTCTCTTATGTCTTCTCCGGAAATGCTGTCTATATCTTTAAGAAGGTTTTTACCTTTAGCATACTGGTTTATGGCGCGGGTTAAGGCGGTTTTAAATCCGGTTAAATGTGCTCCGCCCTCGATTGTGTTTATGTTGTTTGCGAAGGAAAAAATATTTTCTTTATAACCGTCGTTATACTGAAGCGCGCCTTCTACGATAACCTCGTCTTTTTCTTTGTTGAAACTCACAACTTTATTGTGCAGCGGGGTTTTATTATGATTTAGGTATTCAATAAATGACACAAGGCCGCCTTTAAATTTAAACGTAGCTTCTTTTTCGGTTCTTTCGTCCTCAAGTATTATTTCGATATTTGAATTTAAAAAAGCGAGCTCTCTTAAGCGCTGAGATAAAACATCGAAAGAGAAATTTATTTCCTTAAATATTTCTTTATCCGGCTTAAAGGTGATTTTTGTTCCGGTGGATTTTGATTTGCCAATTATCTTCATCTGCGTCTTGGCGTGGCCTTTTTCAAAACGCTGATGATAGACTTTTTCATCCCTCTTAACTTCGGCCTCCATCCAGTCAGAAAGCGCGTTAACAACGCTCACTCCTACGCCGTGCAATCCTCCGCTTATCTTATAGGCCTTGTGGTCGAATTTTCCTCCGGCGTGTAACATTGTAAGGACAACTTCGAGCGCCGGCTTATTTACTGTTTTATGAATATCTACGGGGATGCCCCTTCCGTTATCATCTACAGACACGCTGTTATCGGAATGAATCGTAACTTTTATCCTGTCGCAAACGCCCGCGCTTGCTTCGTCAATTGAGTTATCGACCACCTCGTAAACCAGGTGATGCAGCCCTCTTGCCGAGGTGTCTCCGATATACATCGCAGGCCGCTTCCTTACGGCTTCGATGCCTCCTAAAATTTGTATCGTGGTTGCGTCGTATTTTTGCGCTTTGGCTTGTTCAGTCATAATTGCCTATTTTTATTTTCGCTCCTTCTATATCAGGGAAATCCCTTTTCACTGCCTTAAGCAGGGCTTCCTTCCTTAAACCAAATTCATAACTAGCGCTTGAGGAATCGGAACAAAAAATGAGGTTTTTCTTATACACTCTTCGCAGTTTTATATGCCTTGTTAAATCTGCGCCTAAATTTTCTTCTATTATTTTTTCTATTTTCCCCGCGCTTTTTGCTTCAGCCCTTTTTTCTTTTAAAAACTGGTTTAATATATTTTTTATATGTGTAGCCACGGGTTCTTTGTTTTTAAAAGCGGCTGTTAAGTTATTCTTTTTATATTTTCATAGGAAGGATAAGGTAAATAAAACCTTCCTTTCGTAAGACCGCTGGTTTATCTGCCCCGAAAAATTCAAAACTCACTTCTGCATCTGTTAAATTCTTAAGGGCGTCGATTAAATAATTCGGGTTAAAACCTATTTCCATGCTTGGCCCGGTATACCGCGCTTCAACCACTTCCCTTGCCTCTCCCAGCTGGGGCGTAGACTTCGAAACAACTAGGCTGTCTTTCTTTAATTCAAACCTGACACCCTGGTAGTCTTGCGTTGACAGAAGGTCCGCCCTTCTTAAGGCAAGCGAAAAATCCTGCCTGTTAACTGCTAACTTATCTTTTGTTTCGTTGGGTATATATTGCAGATAGTTGGGAAATTCCCCTTCTATCGGCCTTGTGATAAATTGCGTATTTTTAAAATCGAAACCGACCCTGTTTTCTTTTACAAAAAGAAAGATATCCTCTTCTTTTTCTTTTATCAGTTTATAAAGCTCATTTATCGCCCTAATGGGCAGTATAAAGGAAATTTTTGTTTTAATTTCCGGCTGGTTGGCCGGCAATTGTTTTTTTATAAATGACAGCCTTTTGCCGTCTGTAGCAACAAGGCTTATTGTGTCTTCGCTGATGTCAAAAAGGATTCCGTTTAAAACATAATTAACATCTTCGTAGCCCACGCAAAAAGAGGTCATCCGGATCATCTCCTCAAGCACGAGCGGGTTTATCCTGATAAGGGACACTTCTTTTTCTTCTTCTATTTGTGGAAATTCTGCCGCATTTAATGTGTTTATTTTAAACTCAATCTTTCCACACTTTATTAAGAGGTTATTCTTTGCCATTTCAACAGTTACCTCATCGGAAGGAAGCTCCCGTATTATAGAAATAAACCTTTTCATTGGAATGGCAATTTTCCCTTTCTCTATAACATTCGCATCTTGTAATGTAATAATAGTAATATCCAGGTCGGTTGCCGTAAATTTCAGTTTATTGTTGCTTGATGAAATAAGTACGCTGTTTAAAATGGGAAAGTTTTGCTTTGAGGTGGTTGGTCCTAAAACTTTCTGCAGGTTATCTAATAATACTTCTTTATTAATAATAAACTTCATAAGTAGTAGCCGTAATAGGGCCTGTGAAATCTGTTAAGAGATGTAATTGTATCAGAAACAAAAAATAAAACCAGTATTTTTATTCACAAAAAATTTTTTATAAGCTCTTAATTTCCTGTTTAATGCTGTCAATAATAAGTTTAAGTTTTTGGTTGTCTTTTAAGTTTTCTTTTACTTTTTTGTGTGCGTAAAGAATTGTTGTGTGGTGTTTGGCGCCCAAAGATACGCCGATTTCCGGCAAAGAAAGGTCAGTCAATTCCCTTACTAAATACATAGTTACCTGCCTGGGAAGTACCAAAGTTTTGCTGCGCTTGCCTTTTTTCAGGTCTTCCCTTGAAACATTAAAATAGTTGCTTACCTTTTCCAGTATGACATCAGGCGTCACCCTTTTATAGATTTCCTTAACCATGTCTTTAAGTATTTCTTTTGCCAAATCAAAAGTAATGGGCTTATTCTCTATTAATGAATACGCAATAATTCTTATAAGGGCACCCTCCAGTTCGCGGATGTTTGTTGTTATGTTTTTGGCAATAAACGTAATAACATCCTCATCTATTTTTACAGGGTCTTTTTCCAGTTTTTTTCTAAGTATCGCCACCCTTGTTTCAAAATCAGGGAGTTGTATGTCTACGACAAGGCCCCAGCTAAAACGCGAAACCAGCCTCTCCTCCAGTTTAGGAATTTCCTTTGGCGGCCTGTCTGAGGAAACAACTATCTGCTTGTGGTAATCATATAAAACATTAAAGGTGTGGAAGAATTCTTCCTGGGCAGCTTCTTTACCGGCTAAAAACTGGATGTCGTCTATTAAAAGAAGGTCGATATTTCTGTATTTTTGCCGGAATTTTTCCGTGGAACGGTTTTGTATCGCCAGAATGAGCTCGTTTGTAAATTTTTCCGAAGAAGTATATTTGACTTTTGCCTGCTGATTTTGGGTAAGGGCGTGATTCGCTATAGCCTGCATAAGATGGGTTTTACCAAGCCCTACTCCCCCATAAATAAAAAGCGGGTTGTAAGATTTGCCGGGAGCATTTGAAACAGCCAACGATGCTGCGTGCGCCATGCGATTGGAAGCGCCCACTATAAAATTATCAAATGTAAAACGCTGGTTTAAGCGTATGGAATCCTGCGGCTCTTCTTTGAAGCTTGCGCCTATGGTTCTAAAAATTTTATTAGCGCCCTTTTTTAAAAGGGTCGGGTTAACTTCGAAAGCAACTTCGAAGTCTTTTTGGGTGATGTCCTTTAGCGCCTGTTTTATCTGGGGTAAATACGTAGTTTCAACCCAGTTCTTAAAGAAGCCGTCCGGTGCCTCCAGGGTCAGCGTAAATCCCTCGATTTTCTTGAATTTTAAAGGGTTAATCCAGGTATCAAAGGAGGTTTCGCCAAGGATTATTTTTAGATTTTCTCTTGCTGCCTGCCAAACTTTTTCCATGATAAATGAAGACTAAAACCCATACGGGTTACGAAGGCCAATTCACAAAATTCACAAGTTATTCACAACCGCGGCCCTTAAGCCAAAGCAGTAAAATTATACCGTAACAAATTTGATTTGCAACAGATAAAATTACGGAAATTTTTTATTTAAATATAGTTGACACAAATGCAGATTGTGCTAAAATTTTTGTCCGATGAAAAAACATCTTAAAACTCCAACGAAAATAAAAGGTAAAAGAAGGCACGGCTTTCGGGCAAGAATGGCCACAAAAAGCGGTAGAAAAGTATTAAGGCGCAGAAGGCAAAAAGGAAGAGCCCGCCTTACCGTATAATTCTGGCATGGGCCCCGTTAGACAAAACTAATTCCTGAAAGTTTCTGTTTTTATGGAACTCAATACTACATATATGTCTAACGGGGTGAACAAGCTCGCCGTTTGGCTGATTTCGTTTTACCAAAAAATCTCATTTATGTTTCCTTCGCACTGCATATATACGCCGACATGCTCGTGCTATGCGAAAGAAGCATTCTTGAAGTATTCGTTTTTAAAGGCGTTTAAATTGTCGGTTTCGCGTATTTTAAGGTGTCACCCTCTGGCAAAAGGCGGATTTGATCCTTTGGAAAACACAGATAATCACAGATTGGCAGGCGCAGATGACCACAGATAAAAGCATCTGCGATTGTCTGTTTTGTATCTGTGCTAATCTGCGTAACGAGCGAAGCGAGGAAAAATGGAAAAACAATTAATTAAAACCTTAATCGTAACATTCCTGGTTCTAATGGGTTATATGTATGTGATGCAGAAGTATTTTCCCAAACAAGTCCAGCCTCAGCCCACCCAGGCTGTAAATGCGCCAGTAGTCCCAGCAGAAACCACTCAACTAAATATAGAGGAAGACCTGGCTGAATTGCCAGAAACAACCGTGGGCAATTTTGTCGTAACCTATTCTCCCAAAGGAGGTTACGTAAAGAAAGTTTTTGCGAAGGCCTACAAAGAAGAGTTGCCTTTTAAGAACATAGGTTTTGATTTAGGGGATATAAACAAGAATTTCACAGCGAAAACGGAAAACGATAGAATTATTTTTACCTCCTCATCCGGCGCAGTAAAGGAATTTATTTTTGACGGGTATTTATTAAAAATTAAAAACTCTCAGCCGCCCTCCTCCGGCATGGTCTTGTTTTCTAATTCATTGAAAGGCAATAACTTAGAGCAACAATATCAGGAATCGTTTTATGTGCAGAAAGAAAACCTCCACAAAACCCACATTCTAAAAACAAAAGAAACAGTTTTAAATGATGTTGAATTCGCCGGTATAACCGGAAGGTATTTTTGTGCTTCACTGCTTAAGGGCTCTTATTCGGTAAAATGGATTAAGGAAAAAGATAATGTCTATTTTGTACTTCTCTCCCCTTCCTCTGAAGCTTCTCTTTATCTCGGCCCGCAGATAAAAAATAATCTACAAGCTTTTGGCTTACAAGGAATTGTGAATTATGGATTTTTCCACAGCATTGGCGTTGGCTTAGCCTGGCTTTTAGGCGCTATATATGCTCTAACCAAAAGTTGGGGCTTGAGCATTATTTTATTAGCGGTCATTGTTTACTTTATATTGTTCCCTTTTACTGCTAAAAGTACAAAATCAATGAAGGCAACGCAAGCGATGCAGGCGCAAATAGCTGAATTACAGAAAAAATATAAAGGCAATTTACAAAAAGCCAACAAGGAAGACAAGGAATTACTGACAGAATACAATAAAAAAATGATGGGCGGCTGTTTGCCTCTCCTCTTCCAAATGCCTATATTTTTCGCGCTTTGGCAAGTTTTGCCAAAACTAGTTGAGTTAAAAGGTTCAAGCTTTTTATGGATTAAAGATTTATCTTTGGCAGACCATGCATTTAAACTCCCCTTTCCCCCACCTGTTGATTATGTAAATCTTTTGCCAATTGGTATGATGATAACTGGCTTAATCCAGCAAAAGCTTATGACTCCTCCTGTAACCTCTGACGGACAAAAATCAATGGGGTCAGCAGGGGTAATTATGTCCCTTATGTTTGGTGTGATTTTGTATAATTTCGCCTCTTGCCTTACACTTTATTGGCTTACCCAAAATATCCTTACCCTAGCTTATCAAATACACGTATCAAAGATGCGTTTTCACGTGAAAACGCCAAAAGCGCATGGACCAATTGATTGATATAAGGCTTATTTTCCTGCATAATTCTGGTTTTCACGTGAAAACCAGGAAACGCTCTGCACTAAAATTCTAATACCTGTACCAGCCAATACCAGATCCTAAACACCTAATAATATGCGCATATAGGTGTGTTATCAAGCCAAATTGCCAAGTTGTTTTCACGTGAAAACGCGCTCAGTTTTCAAAAACATCTTGACAATTACTTATTTATAGTATATGTATATATTATATATACATGGAAACGTTTTCACGTGAAAACGTTCAACGCAACACAAAATAGAATGGGAAAAATAATAGGTATTTGCAATCAAAAAGGCGGTACAGGTAAAACCACAACCGCCATCAATTTCGCTTCCTATCTGGGCCTCACCGACAAAAAAACTCTCATTATTGATATGGATCCTCAGGGCAATGCAACTTCTGGTATGGGTTTTAATGCCGAAGGAAAACATTCAATATATGATGTAATTTCTGCAACCAGCAGCATAGAAGAAAGCATTTATCAAACTCAATGGCCAGGCCTTTCTATAATACCTTCCAATATTTCCCTGACTGGCGGAGAAATAGAATTGGTTAATATCGAAGGCAGGGAAATGCGTTTAAGAGAGGAATTGCTTAAAATAAAAGAAAAGTTTTCTTACATTATAATTGACGCGCCGCCTTCGTTAGGGCTTCTCACGGTTAATGTTTTAGTTGCCGCGGACAGCGTATTGGTTCCTATCCAATGCGAATATTACGCGCTTGAAGGGGTGTCGAAGTTGCTGCATACAACAGAGCTTATCAAAGAAAGGCTAAATTCATCGCTTGAGATAGAGGGTGTGCTTCTTACTATGGCTGACTTTCGTACCAGGCTTACCTTGCAGGTGATAGAGGAAGTGCGTAAATTTTTTAAAGAGAAAACTTTTAATACGATTATTCCGCGCAACATAAAACTTGCTGAAGCGCCAAGCTTTGGCAAGCCCATACATTTTTATGATGCCTTTTGCGTGGGCGCAAAAGCATATCTGAATTTGACCGAAGAAATCTTAAAAGAAAAAATTGACTTCTACCAGATAATTAAAAAAACCGTTGAAGGAGTTCCGCAGACTTTGACAAACCCCAAGTAAAAATTCAGGAGGACCTTCCCGATGGAAAAAAAAGTTTTAGGAAAAGGATTAGACGCGCTTATACCAAAAAAAATATCGCAAGGCATATACGCCAAAGAATTTACTTACCTTCCTTTAAGCAAAATCAAACCGGGTAAATATCAGCCGCGCCAGGAAGTGAATGAAACAGAACTTATGGAGTTGTCCCGTTCCATAAAAGAGAAGGGGGTAATACAACCGATTATAGTAAGAAAAATCAATGGCGATAGCTACGAGATAGTTGCCGGAGGAAGAAGATTTCAAGCTGCTAAGTCATTGGGGCTCAATGAGTTACCAACGATTATCCGGGATCTCGACGATAAAGATACCTTCATATTTGCTATCACTGAAAACCTGCAAAGAAAAGATTTAAATCCTATTGAAGAGGCAGAAGCTTTTAAAAGGTTGATAGAGGAATTTGAATTTACTTATGACGATATTGCCAGATTTGTTGCTAAGGATAAAACTACCATAGTAAACGCCCTGAGGCTTTTTAAATTGCCGAAAGAAATCCTGGAGGCTGTTAGAAAAGGCATCATCAGCCGCAGCCAGGCGCGTACAATTCTTTCTCTCGACAACGAGGAGGACCAGCGCAGAATTTTTAACGACATTTTAAGAGAAGGGCTTGCGGTCAGGGAAATTGAAAAAAGGGTGCAGCGTTCATCCAAAAAGAAAAAACCAGCAGACCCGTTTGTTCTTGAAGTGGAAGACAGGCTGCAGAAATCCCTGGGGACAAAAGTAAGGGTATTTAACAAACGAAATAATCGTGGTAAAATAGTTATCGAGTATTATTCTTTGGAAGACCTGGAAAGAATAATAAAAAGGACAACGGCTTCTTAACCGCGAACAAGGTTAACGGATTCCCGTCTAAACTTCCAGTCGCCAGAAGCTAAAAAGCCAATAATTTTTTAAAGGAGGATTCGCATTATGAAAAACGAGGCAACGTTAGTAATTATTAAGCCGGACGGACTGAAGAAATCATTGACCGGCAATATTTTAAGCCGCCTTTCAGAAACAAAGCTAAAAATTATAGGCGCGAAAGTTGTAAAAGTAGACGAAGATCTTGCGCGTAAGCACTACGCGCACCTTAAAGATAAACCGTTTTTCCCCGAGCTGGTTAAATACATAACAGGCCAGCTTCACGGTGAAAACAGGGTTATGGCCCTGGTTTATTGGGGAAGAGAAGCAATAAGTAAAGTCCGCCAGATTTCCGGCGCAACCAATCCGGAGGAGGCAGACCCGGTAAGCGTGCGCGGCGCATACGGAAGGATTTTAACGAGCGGGCTGTATGAAAACGTAATACATGCGTCAAGCAGCCCGGATGAGGCGGAAAGAGAAATAAAGCTGTGGTTTGAGCCGGGAGAGATAGTTTATGAGCTTTATCCCGCAGAAGAAAAAGAATCCGGCGGTATCAAAAAGAAAGCGTGGAAATAACATAAAGGAGAGATATGAGGTCAATGACCGCTTACGCCAATATCTACAAAAGGAAAAAAAAGCAGACAATACAAGTTACTTTGCGTTCGGCAAACTTCAAATACCTGGATATTTCAATCCATGATTTTCCTTCCCAGAATGTACTTCTTGAGGAGCAGATTAAAGAAGAGATAAAGAAAAAAATAACGCGGGGCAAGGTTGAAGTTTACGTATATCTTAAAGGCCACATAGAAAGCGATGTTTTTATCGACGAATTTAACCTTGCAAAATATATTCTGGAAGCCAAAAAGCTCTCCAGGAAATATAAGCTTTCAGAGAGCCTTAACATAAGTGATTTTTTTAATCTTCCCCAGGTGGTTTCCTGGAGCGAAAAGAAAATGGAGGAGAGCCTGATATTTTCAGCCGCGAAAGAAGGGCTGCAAAAGCTCCTTGAGTTCAAAGTAAAGCAAGGCGAAATAATCCGGCAGGATATGATGAAAAGCCTGGCGGGGTTAAAAGCAAACATAAAGATTATAAAAGAAGCAAGTGCAGCTGTTTCTTCGCATGATAACGGCAAAGACGATATTAATGAAGAAGTTTCGCTGGCCTCTTTTTACATTAATGATTTGGAGAAAAAAATAAATGCGAAATCAGCCATCTCCAAAGGCAGGTCGATTGATTTTTTAACGCAGGAAATTTTAAGGGAATTAAACTCTGCTTCAAGTAAAACAAAAAAGAAAAATATCGCACCTTTAATTGTCGAGTCAAAAAATTATTTGGACAGAATAAGAGAGCAGGCGCAGAATGTGGAGTAACCTCACAAGCGCGTTTAAGGTATGACTGCAAAACCCCCCACGATAATTATACTTTCCGGGCCCTCAGGCGCAGGCAAAACCACGCTGCTGAATAAAGTTTTTCGGAAAAAAAATATAAGGGACAATTTTATACGCGCAATTTCTTATACTACCAGAAAAATCCGGCCTAAAGAGAGCAACGGCAAAGACTATTTTTTTATCAGTAAGCGTAAGTTCTTGAGCCTCAAGAGACAAGGATTTTTTCTCGAAAGCCAAAGGGTTTTAGATAACTATTACGGCACAGCCAAATACTTTTACGAGAAGGCAGCAGAGGAAAACAAGAACCTGATATTATGCATAGATGTAAAAGGAGGATTATATTTGAAAAAAAAGCAAAAAGAAGGTAAAATAATCACTCTTTTTATAGCCGCCCCAAGCGAGCTGGATTTGTTCAAGCGTTTAAAAAAGAGAACAGAGGCTATGAAAACTATACAAAAGAGGATTGCCCTTGCAAAAAAAGAAATGAAAGTTTCAAGGCAATACGACTCTATTATAATAAATAAAGATTTAGGCAAATCGCTTAAGGAATTGGGGAAAGCTCTTTTAAAAAACAAGAACTAAAACAATCAGGAGGCAAGATGAATGAAAAATATATCCATTTAGAAAAACTCATAGGCGCAGGCGCCGGCTCCATATATAATCTTACAATACTTGCGGCAAAAAGAGCCTTGCAGCTTGCCGATGGGGATAAGGCTTTGGTAGAAAAGCCTACGGAAAAAGTTTTGGATACCGCACTCAGGGAAATTGCTTCAGGAAAAATTTGTTTAAAAAAGAAAGAATAAATTGCCGGCGCGGTAGTTTGATTGAGAAGGCAGAGCTCCGGATATGGGGATTAAATATAAAATTAACAGTAATTTTTTTAAAACCTGGTCAAGAAACATGGCTTATATCTTAGGTTATCTTTTTGCAGACGGCAGCCTTGAAGACGCCAGCTATTTAAGAGGGAAATACTTAAGAATTACAAGTTGCGACCTTTCGATTGTTCAAGCGATACGAAAGGAATTCGGATCGGAACACAAAATTGTTAAGTTGGCGCCCACTACAGTGAACGGAAGGCCGCGTTATTTTCTTAGAATAGGCGATCACGCAATTTACAATGATTTAATAAACTTAGGGCTTACGCCAAATAAATCATTAACAATGTTATTCCCAAAGCATCTGCCTTCCAGTTTGATGAGCGATTTTGTACGAGGGTATTTTGACGGTGACGGCACACTTTATCTCGAGAAAAGAAAAAAGAGCTATTCCCCTCGAGTGGTTTTCACCTCCGGCAGCAAGAAATTTTTGGAAAACCTTTCGGATGTTATTACAAAATATTGCAGCCTAGAAGAAATAAAAAAAATTTATGCCAGCCGTCGAAGCTATCAGTTAGTTTATAAAACAAAAAAAGCGAATAAAGTATTAGATTTCATGTTTAGCAAGATAGACGATAAAAATATTTTCCTAAAAAGAAAATATAGCATTTACAATAATTCCAAATCAGTTCTTTCTTAAACATTCAGCTTCGGCGGCGTACCCAAGTGGCTAAGGGGGAGGTCTGCAAAACCTTTACGCAGCGGTTCGAATCCGCTCGCCGCCTTAATAGCTTACAAGTCATAAGTTTTTATAAGATGCCGGAGTGATGAAATGGCAAACATAACGGACTTAAAATCCGTCGGCCTGAAAAGGCCTTGTGGGTTCAAGTCCCACCTCCGGCATCTTTTGAAAAGCTAATTATCGAATCGGGCGGTTGGCTCAGTTTGGCTAGAGCACTTCCTTGACATGGAAGGGATCACAGGTTCAAGTCCTGTACCGCCCACCATCTTGTTTATTTGAAAGCATGCAGGGCAGCGAAAAGTTTATATGAGCACAAAATATTACAGAGCTATTTTGTTGATTGCCTCGGCAACGCTTTTGTCCGCCTTTTACATAACCTGTCTTAAAGATGTATTTTTCTTCGATGACCCCTTTATTAGTTTCAAATTCGCAAAGAATCTAATTGATGGCAACGGGCTGGTTTTTAATAGAGGAGAGCCTGTTTACGGCACAACTGCACCGTTATTCGCAGCTATATTGGCATTTGTCGGTTTTATATCAAAACTCCCGGTACATAAAATCGCGCCGCCCGTAAATATTCTTTTGGCTGTTGCTGTGCTTTTGCTCCTGTATAGTTTTTTCTACCGGAAAACCCAGAAAAATAATTTCAGTTTTTTTATAACGATTTTCTTCGGTTTTATATTTTTTACTGCCTCAGAAAATATAGAACCCATTTATTCCGGAATGGAATCCTGCCTTACCATTTTTCTATTAATGTTATTTTTGTCTGCAAAGAAAGTAATGATAAAAAATCTCTTCTTGTTTTTGTTGTTTTTTACCAGGTTTGATGTCGGCGTGGTTGTGGTATTTAGTATGATAGCCCTGGATTTTTTCGGTAGTTTTTTTAAAAATGATAAGCTGGCCATGAGAAAATTTTATTTAAACTGTTTTTATCTTTTCCTTTTATTCCTTTTGGTGCTTGTAGCTAATTACGCTTTGTTTAAAGAATTTATCCCAAATACCATTGCGGCAAAAGCAATGATTCATAAAGGTACTTCGTTTGAGAATCCATTATGGCAGCGATTCATAAGGATAGTGCGGTGCGATTTTACATTGCCTGCGGCAATAATATTTTGGATAATATTGATAACCAGGATTTTTTTCGATGCTAAAAAGAAAAAGCCGCAGCAATTATATATAATGTTTTTTTTAGCTTATGCTTTTGTGATGTTGTTTTTTATAGGAAGGCATAATTCATGGTATTTCCCGGTAATGAGTTTTTTATTGCTGTTCAATGCGTGCGATTTTACTGCAGAGAGATATATTTCTATATGCGCGCGCGCTGACTGTAAAGCGAACGTAAAACGAACGATAATTCTTGTTGTATGCTTTGTTCTTGCCGTTAGCATTTATCAAGGCATAAAATTTTATCATTTAATGCTGAAGGACGCTGATAAAATATGGGAAACAGACCTGTATAAAATTGCAAAATCATTACCAGGCGAAAGCAAAGTTTTTTGCGGAGATATCGGTATTATAGGATATTTTTCCGATGCCTATATTTATGATTATTTCGGATTGGTTACGCGAAGGGCAATCCCTTTCAATAAAGAAAAAATATTCTATAAAGATGGCCCAAACATTTCTTATTTCAAGGTGTTGCAGGAAATAGCAAAGGAGAATCCCCAATATATTGTACTAAGGCAAATATACCCGTTTACGCCTTATTTGCTCAAAGAATTATCAAAAAACTATCAAATTTCTCGGGTTGGGGAGGAGTATCTTTTGAAGAAGTAGGCAATTTGCCTCGCGTGGAGCGTCCATCAAAGCAAAGTTGACTTTTTCAAAAAATATCATAAACTATTTCATACCGCTAAGACTATAAAGGGGACGTCGTCTAGCCTGGTTTAAGACCCATGCCTGTCACGCATGTGACCGAGGGTTCAAATCCCTTCGTCCCCGTCTTCATTTTTCCTATCTTCTTTAAAATCCTTACATACGCGATTATTTCTTTATCCCACAAAGCTTTTTAATCATTCCGCCTATTACGACAATTACGATGAGTTTGGCAATTTTTTAGTAGTTCACTGCACATTTACTGCACACGCACAGCACGACATCGCATCACCAGGCAACATCATTACTAGCCAACGCTATTACAAATTAAATCAAATCCTTACAGTGTATCACTCTGCTCAAATGAAAAAATTTAGGAGGCCCGCATGAAAAGAATGACCCCGGCAACAAGGTTGATCCTCGATACATTAAAAAGAAAATATGAATATTTCTCTAAACGAAACATGTTAGCTGCTGACAGATCATTTTACTGCCTTGATAAGTACCTCATGAACCAATTGGGCATCGGAGATAACACTATCCGCAGGGCGCGGATCTTCCTAAAGGAATCCGGGGAACTTAACTATCTTATCGGCAAACACAAAGGAGCACCTACCCGTTATTGGATTATCCCAAAGGGTTCCAAAATGGAACCTACTGAAAATCCTAAGGAAGCCAAAAAGGAACCCTTTGGCCAAGACACAAAGGGTGCCAATTTGTCAGCAGAGGAGGCCAATTTGGCTATCAAAGCAAGCCAAATTGGCACTCTCGATAATAAGACAGTAATTAAAGCTGAAAATAAAGAAGAGCCGAACATTTCTTCTTTAAGCGAAGAAATAAAAGAAGGCATAAGAGCCTATGCCAGGTCTTTCGGTATTCTAAAAGCAAGCAGCCTGCTCTTAGGCAAAGGATGCGATAAGAGCCTAATAGAAAAGATATTAGAAGAGGCAACAGTTAATGCGTGATCTAAAAGAAGCTATTAACCAAGAAAATGATCCCAGTAAGCTTAAAAAACACATATTTAAAGTCCATTAAACAATTCATGTGGCTAGACGAATTATTCAATTCAAGGCAATTTTCTCTAACCCCTTATCGCCAATCATTTTTGCGGTTGCTTTTGGCTGGTTTCTACAACCCTTTAGACGAAAGCAACCGCATGCTTTTAGTAAATTAACCCCTCCCCAAACCCCCATCCAGGCCAAAAACA